>Ga0326727_10000425_pt1 | contig 174476 bp, 125 predicted proteins | sample MB2enrmetagenome_FD_207643 | JGI IMG/M metagenome (GOLD analysis project Ga0326727, IMG submission 207643) | Lab enriched peat soil microbial communities from McLean, Ithaca, NY, United States - MB29MY | ecosystem: Environmental > Terrestrial > Soil > Wetlands > Peat | place: USA: New York... | reverse complement strand
TCTTCGGGTTATGCTTCGCCAACACCTTCGTGATCGCCGCCGTCAACGTCGTCTTGCCGTGATCGATGTGTCCAATCGTGCCCACGTTCACGTGCGGCTTCGAACGATCAAACTTTTCCTTCGCCATGCTCGATTCCTTCCCTCGTATTTTTCCTGCCCCTCGGACCTCTGCCGTGGGCTTTAAAAACCATCTCTTAACTAACAGCTAAGAGCTAAAAGTCAGTAGCTGCCTTCCTCAGTAGTACGCGTACGCCTTCAAATACCTCTGCCGCAGATCCGCTGGCACCTTCTCTACCAACCGCAGATAACGCTCGCGGGTCAGTCCCTGGTCCGAAACCGGTAGCCCCTTGTAGAGCGCGATGGCTTCCTTGCCCAGCAATCCGCGATCGAGAACGCCCTCGAAATCGCGAACCCGCAGCTTCGTGCGCGTCACGCGATTGAGAAAGACATCCACGTCGCTCGCAGCAAACGCTGCGTCGATGAACTCGTGAAGCTCCGCGTACTTCTTTTCGTCCTGAACCGCAATCGTTGCCTGCTCAAACATTCTCTGCTTCGATCCTTAACTGGAGCGGGAGACGGGACTCGAACCCGCGACCAACAGCTTGGAAGGCTGTGACTCTACCACTGAGTTACTCCCGCCCAAGAAACAGTTATCAGGGATCAGTCGTCAGGGATCAGTTTTGTCTGTGCAGTTGAGGCTGCTTAGTCTCACCGCCTAAGCCCCGACTGACCTCTGATCACTATTCCCTGATCCATGGGATTTCTGGAGCTGATGACCAGGATTGAACTGGTGACCTCTCCCTTACCAAGGGAGTGCTCTACCAACTGAGCTACATCAGCTCTCTCAAAAACTACCGGGCTGAACTAACGCCCTTCTTGCCCTTCGCGGCGAATCTTCTCCGCCCTCATCGCCACCATGGTGCGCAGTGCCAGCCCACCGATGATGACCAGTGGAACCAGCCTCAGTTCCACTAACCGACCCCCGACTTGAATCTTTCCATCAAGGGTAAACCAACTCAGTGCTGCCAGAAGGGCGTACAGGACCATCGCCACTCTGAACTTCCGGACCATATCCTGGCCTAACCGCTTCAAACCTTCGCGCCCCGAACCCGCGTCGATTCCCGCAACCGGTTCCTCGCGCATTTCAGTACCTCAAATCGTGGTGCACAGGGGAGGATTCGAACCTCCGTAGCTCGCAAGGAGCGGCAGATTTACAGTCTGCTGCCATTAACCGCTCGGCCACCTGTGCCCAAGCACCCAAAAACGATAGACCCGTTTTGGGGGCCCCGCCCATACACCAATGAGACGAATACACCTTCGCCTCGGCTTCCTGCTTTTCCCCGCCAACCCGCTTCCGCACATCACGACCTAACCGGAGAGCCTCCGGCTTGTCGGAGCATGCACCTCAGTGGGATCACCGCAGAGGACAGGCCCGGCGCTCCTAAACCTCTCGCCGGTCCTAAAACTCACTGCCGCCCGCATTCCCGGGTTTGCTTCTAAGTGGAGCTGGCGAAGGGATTTGAACCCCCGACCCTCTGATTACAAATCAGATGCTCTACCAGCTGAGCTACGCCAGCCCGACCACAGCAAAGACATTGCCGGGAACGCCGTCGAATCCGCGGGCACACTCCCGCTCCGCGCATAACACGGCACAGTTTCTAAGGTTAGCACACCGGAAACAGCGGAGCAAACCTGCCGTCAGCCCACACAAGAACTTCGTTGACATGGAAATAACGCTCGATGTAAAGTCCAAGCCACTCGGTACGATTCCCCCTCTCACACTGCCAAAAATGGAAGTGGCCTATGGAACGGTTTCGGTTGTTTCCAGCTGTTTTGGCGTCCGCGATCGTAGCGGCCGTCAGTGTCGGGATGAAAGCCCAGGTTGGTGATCCAGCCACCCTGATACAGGAGAAGCTTGCCTCTCAAATCAAGCTCACCAAGGCTGCGGCAGACCACTCCGACGTTGTCACGGCAGGCGACGTTGTCGTGCTGCACAAAGACGGCTTGATGATGTGCAGTTCGGCCTCCTCATACGCTTTCTCAAATACTTACAGTAATGGTGTCCTGGCCGCGAATTACAATAACCGCGCGAAGGATGCCACCAAGTCCTTCTTCCGGGGCAAACTTCCCTTTGGCGGTGGAGGCAGCGCTACCGACGCGGCGAACAACGCCTGCACATCGCGAAAATTTGTCGCCGGCGAGAAGTTCTGGGTTACCGGAATCGCCCTTCAGAAAGACGGCATCCTGGTGAGCACATTAAGCGACCCATACAACGACGTTCGCTATTACGGAGATATCAAATTCTCCTTTCCCAAGGGGAGCGTTCCGCCCGCGGATGATTTTGTAAAGACCGTCTCAGAAGTGATCACGGTTCAGCCTTCGGACGATAAGGACAGCGGGGGCAACGACAGTGGCGGCCAAAGCGACCATGGACAGGCGAAGTCCGCTGCGCCAGCGCCCGCTCCATCTGCAGCTCCGGCTCCGATGGAGGCAATTGCACCACCGCCGCCGCCGGCCGATGCACCACCGCCGACGATTGCCGTCGGCCAGTCAAAGGATCAGGTAACCGCTGCTTTCGGACAACCAACCCGGGTGGCCAAACTGGGCGCAAAGGAAATCTTCTACTACAAGGACATGAAGGTGACCTTCACAAATGGAAAGGTCAGCAACGTAGAGTAGGCCGCCAACAGGCGGAATGACTTCTACCGAATTGGTTGAACGATCGTGACAACGTCGCCCGCTGTTTACTGCGCTTGAAAGCGCCTATGGAGCCTCTCGAAAGGCCAGGGAAAGTCAGCGATGTTGACTAGCGTGCTCGCGCCTCTGGAGTGGACCGCGAGGCTGATACAGGAATGAGGATTCACGATGACATTGAAACTTCTTCGGAAGACAACGCGGTATGGAACTGGGGCACTGATTCTGGCCGGATTGCTGGGCATCGCCTGTGTGGCAAACGCTGCAGTTGACGATAAAAAGCCCGCCTCCAAGCCGGCGCCTGCCGCTAAGCCAGCTGCAAAACCAGCGGGCAATCCAGCGGCCGGCCACGGCACCGGCGCCGGCGGCTCTGCATCGCATGGAACTACGAGCACCGCCGGAGCGAGTCACGGACCCACTGCCGGCGGCGCAACAAGTCATGGACCCACCGCCAACGGCACCGGCTCGCATACCACAACCACCACCAGCACCCACACCACCACGACAACCGGCGCGCGCACCACAATGACGACGGGTTCGCACACGACAACCGGTGCAACCGCAGGCGGCACGCACGGGAATCCCGGAGGAGTTGGTGGTGCGCACGAAACTTCTGCCAGCCACACAGCGATCAGGTCTCCGGCGCCAAGGGGAAGCAATGAACATGTGACGCGGACCGGAAGCGCGGTGCGGACGCGGCCCAATGGCAGGATCAGCGACGTGCACGACGCGCGCAGGGGAATCGATGTCCACCACGGGTTGGCGGGCGGACGCAGAGTCTCGATGGAGCGCCCGGATCATAGCCGCGTCTTCGCCGAGCGCGGCCGCCGCGGATTTGTCGAGCGTCCGTACGCCTACCATGGCCACGATTTCGCGAGGCGCAGCTACTACTACCATGGCCGCGCCTATGAGCGCTACTACCACGGCTACTACTACCGTGGCGCTTATGTGAACGTGTATGCACCCGCGTACTACTACGGCCCTGGTTTCTATGGATGGGCCTATAACCCGTGGGCCGTGCCAGTCGCATACGGCTGGGGATGGGGTGGAAATCCCTGGTACGGCTACTATGGCTATTACTTCACGCCGTACCCTGTCTATCCGTCTGCTGCATTCTGGTTGACGGACTACATCATCGCGCAGGATCTGCAGGCCTCCTATGCGGCGCGCCAGGAAGCCGCGGAGGCGGCCGCAGCGCCTCCTGCTGCCGGTGGACCGCCTGTCCTCACGCCAGAGGTAAAACAGCAGATTGCGGACGAGGTCCGGGCGCAGTTGGCTCTTGAAAACCAGGAGGCAGCGCAGACCGCGCAACAGAAAGACGTGGATCCCGGATCCAGCGGCATCGCGCGAATGATGAGCGATGGCCATCCGCACGTGTTCGTCACCGGAGGCAGCCTCGATGTCGTGGATGCGGCCTCTGGACAGGAGTGTGCGCTGAGTGAGGGTGACGCCCTCCAGTTGCAGACCGCTCCTCCAGCAGATGCAACCACAGCGAATCTTGTCGTTCTGGCCAGCAAGGGCGGAGTCGAGTGCCCAAGATCCAGCACCGTGACAGTCCAGTTCTCTGACTTGCAGGAGATGCAGAACCACATGCGCGAGACCATCGATCAGGGTCTCCAGGATCTGCAGGCCAAGCAAGGAAAAGGCGGACTCCCGGCCGCGCCGCCCTCAGCGCAGACCAAACCGGCTGACGCACCGTACGCCGCTGCAGCTCCCCCGCCCGAGTCAAATGTCAGCACTGAGATCGCACAGGCGGATCAGCAAAGTGACCAGGCGGAGAAGGATGTGTCGACCGAAGTTGCTCAGGACACCGGCGCTCCGGCGCCTGTCGCTTCGGCCGCAGCGGCGGCTCCTCCGGCTCCAACTGCAACCGTCAGCCTGGGCCAGACAACCGGCCAGGTGCAGGCCGCGCTCGGCGCACCGACACGCATCGCCAACCTGGGATCGAAGGTCATTTACTACTACAACGGTATGAAGGTCACCTTCAAGGACGGCAAAGTGACCGACGTGCAGTAAGCAGCAAACGTCGCTTGACAGTAGGAAGCGGCCGCGCAAATGAAAATGTAGGGCGCGGTCAAATTCGCGAGTTAGTTAGAGCGCCCGCCGCGCATACAGTGCGGCGGGCGTTTTCGTTTCAGCCTGGTGCTGTAGGTATCAAAAGTCATAATGCGCCACCTACGCTTTGTGAACATAGCCTCCACATAAGAGAACTGCGCCGATTTTTTTCTCTGTAGCCACCGCTAGTCACGTTACCCGCATGAATCCCCTTGCGATGACCTGCCTGCCCGCGGGATCATTCGATTGATCCTACTGAGTACGTTGTTTCCGGACGAGGTGTGCTTTTATGCGTAGAAGATTCCTGATCTGCCTCCTGCTGCTCTTGTGCCCTGCTTTGTTTGCGCAGGAGACGATGAACAACGACTCTGTCATCAAGATGATCAAGGCCGGCCTGTCGCAGGACCTGATCGCCACCACGATCAACTCATCGCCCGGAAAATACGACACATCGGCCAATGCCTTGATTGCGCTAAAGAAAGCCGGAGCCGGCGACAAGGTCGTCGCAGCCATGATCCTGAAGGCTTCGGGCTCCGCGGCAGGCGCACCAGCCGCGGCTTCCGGAAGCACGCCAGGTGACACCATGGTGGCTCCCGTTGCGGGCACTGTCACGAGCGCCCCTGCATCCATGGGAGGATTGCCGGCGGGCGTGGACAGCATCGGAGTCTATTATCTCGGCAGCAATTCGAACACCTGGCAGGAGGTCCCGGCTGAGATCGTCAACTTCAAGGCAGAAGGCGCACTCAAACACTATGCCAGCGCCGGTTTGCTGAAGGGCGAGATGACCGGACTCGTGGGCGGCAACCGCAGCCAGCTCGCGCTGAAGGCTCCTGCCTCCTTCATCCTCTACGTTCCCGAAGGACGCGCACCCGGCGAGTACCAGTTAATTCACCTGCGCGGGAACGCCGACAGCCGCGAATTCCGCGCGGCCAACGGCGGCCTTGTGCACGATGCGGGCGGCGCCATGCGCGACGTGGTGGACTACACCTCAAAGAAGATTGCGCCGCGCGTCTACCTGATCGAGTTGGGCGAAGACTACGACAGGGGCGAATACGGCTTCTTGCCCCCGACCGACCTGCCGGTGGGCAACAGCATCCCGACCGCTACGAAGATTTACAGCTTTTCGCTCTATCGCTGACGCGCCGGCCTCACGTCCAGCGGACCTGGATCGGGACCCTGCGCCGTCCATAACGCGCTCCATCACGCGACCGGGCACGCGATCGGGCAGCCCCGTCCGATATCCTGTATCGGGCTGGTCCCTGAATGCACAAGCGCACGCGAAGAACGCTGTTGGTCGTAGCCGGAGTGGTTTCGCTGCTGGCCGTCGCGGTTTTCCTGCGCTCCAAGGCTCCGCCTGAAGCGGCGCGGCTGCTGCCCGAGTCTGACGGCATCATCTATTTCAACCTGAAGCCGATCCGCACCTTCCTGCACAAGGGCCTGAAGCCGCCCCAGCGCGTGCCGGAGTACCAGCAGTTCGTCGACGCCACCGGCGTCGACTGGGAGCGCGACCTCGACTCCGCTGCCATTGCTCTGCACCGCATGCCCGACCCCAACGGACCCAACGGCCCGGTGGCATATTCGATGGTGCTGACCGGCAAGCTGACCGGAAAGCGCCTTAACGCCTGGCTCGACGTCCACGCCACCAGCCGCGAGATCTACGCCGGGCACACCATTTACAGCATTCCCTCCGAAAGCCGCACGGTTCGCGTCGTCCAGGTGGGCTACGACATGATCGCGGTATCCAACACGCCCACTGCTGAGCAGATCCACTCCATCGTTGACCGGCATCGCGCTGCCGCCCTGCCCTTTGCCGGATCGACGCTGCTGTCGCGCCATTATCACGACGTGCCGCTGCTGGCTGTTGCCTGGGGTGTCGGTCAGATCGGGCTGCCGTTCTCTGAGAGCGGAGCCATCAAGTTCCTCGGCCTGTCGCTGCCCCTTCAGGCCGACTCCACCATCATTGCCAGCGCCACGCCGGGACTGCCGCTCGCAAACTCCGTCCATATCCGGGTGGAAGAGATCGCGCCCGATGAAGGCAAGGCGGCAAGCCAGGCCGCCGCTCTGGCCACCATCGTCACGCTGGCGCGTGAGGTCACCACGCAGTTGGCCGACAACTCCGCCAACAATGCCTTGCGCGAGCTATTGAAAACCGCCGAAATCACCCAGAACCGAAACCGCGTTATCGCCACGGCCAGCCTCTCCCCGACCTTCTTCAGTCAGATTACGGCCAGCGGAAATTCTTCTACAAACCCGGCAACCCCGTCTTCACAGGATTCATCTAAATAAGCTAGGAGCTCTTTCTGGAGCCGCGTCAGACCATCAGAGTGTTGTTCATTTAAGGCCGCCGGTGACTTCGTTCCTTCATCCTGGGTTGGGGGCGGGAGCAAGCCGGCGGCCTCTCCATTTCTTTCCATTTTTCTCGACTCCTGGCAGGCTCTTTGTGCATCCTGTTCAGTAGCCATTGGTTCGAGATCCCCAACTCAACTCCCAGAGAGGTATCATGCTTCGCTTCCTCAGAACGCAAGCTCTGAACTGCACGATCTTCTGTCTGGTATCCATCGCCGCCATCGGAATTGCCAAAAAGGTGCCGACGCCCCAGGCGACGCCGGCAGCCCCTGTCCTCACCGGCCAGGCAGCATTTACTGACGCGGCGCACGAGTCGCCCGGCACCCGTCGTCACGTCACGGTCAACGACCTTCCCGCGCCGGCTCCCGACCAATCTGTCGACAACGGCCCCAGCGTGGTCCCGCGGCCCGCAAATGCCTGGCCGATCGCGCCCAAGGGGTTCAAGGTTGAGCTCTACGCCACCGGCCTCGACAACCCCCGCCTGCTCCGCGTCGCCCCCAATGGCGACCTCTTCCTCGCGGAGAGCGAAACCGGCAAAATCAAGGTCTTTCGCGGCGTAACGACCGATGGCAAGCCGCAACAGGTCTCGGTCTTCGCCGAAGGACTGCACCAGCCGTTCGGCATCGCCTTCTACCCCTCGGGACCTAATCCGAAATACGTTTACATCGGCAACACCGACGGCATCGTACGCTTCCCCTACCAGAACGGCGACCTCAAGGCCCGCGGAGCCGCGGAAGGTCTGGCCGACCTGCCCGGCGGAGGACGCCTGCGCGGCGGCGGACACTGGACCCGCGACCTTGTCTTTTCAAAGGACGGCACGAAGCTCTTCGCCTCCGTCGGATCGCGCTCCAACGTCGACGACACCGACACACATCCCGAAGAGTTCCACCGGGCAGACGTTTTGGAATTCACTCCCGAAGGCGAGTTCGTAAAGGTCTACGCCTGGGGCATCCGCAACTGCGTGGGCGAAGCCGTTAACCCCATCACCGGCGAGCTGTGGTGCTCGACAAACGAAAGAGATGGCATCGGCAATAACCTGCCCCCCGATTACATCACGCATATCCAGGAAGGCGGCTTCTACGGCTGGCCCTGGTACTACATGGGACCGCAAGGCGGCATCCAGGACCCGCGCCACATCGGCAAGCATCCTGAGCTGCAGTCCAATGTCATCACGCCCGATATCCTCGTGAATCCGCACTTCGCCTCGCTGGAGATGATGTTCTACGAGGGCTCGCAGTTCCCCGCTGAGTTCAAGGGCGACGGGTTCGCCTGCGAACACGGCTCGTGGAACCGCGCCCAGCGCTCCGGCTACGAAGTCATTCGCCTGCCCATGAAGAACGGCCACGCTACCGGTGAATATGAGGACTTCCTCACCGGCTTCACCATGGGCAACGGCAACGTCTGGGGACGCCCCGTCGGCGTAGCAGAAGCCAAAGACGGCTCCCTCTTCATCTCCGACGACGGCTCCAGATCCATCTGGCACGTCATCTACACCGGCAAGTAACTCGTTTCAATCTCCACCACATGGGCGCCCGGGTGCCCCAACCTTGCAACTGCATTTCGTCGCAAGCACAAGACTCAACAAGCCCTTGTCATCCTGAGCGACCGGAGTGAAACGGAGAGAGTCGATAGATGTGCGGCTGTCTTTTGCACGTGCAACCAATCGGTTGCGTATAGCCTATAGCATTTTCGAAATTACTGTGGACCGAAACCACTCACTCGAGTGTCTAGCTAAAGTCGTGCCCTGACACAAAGCTCGCTTCGAATGAGTTCTCCCGCAAGCTGTGAGCCGTGCCCTTTCAAAGCCCAGTGCGCAAACGATTCTAGAATAGGGTTCCCGGTTCCGGTTTGGCGTCGCGCTTCAGCCACTCGCGGGTGTTGAGCATCTGGCGCTGATCGAGGGCCCAGATTTTGCCGGTAAGCTCGTCGGCGCCCTTGCCTTCGCGCGTTGATTTTTCGAACTCGCTGGCGACGGCCTGCATCTTGGCGTCGAGATCGTCGATGAAGTTCAGCACCAGCGCTTCGGGGATCATGGGCAGCTTGGGCGAGCCGAACTCGAGTTTGCCGTGATGCGACAGGATCAGGTGCAGGACCAGCGTTTTCAGGCGCGGCGGGAAGCCGGGCAGGCTGTCGATCGTGTTCTCGACGAGTTCCATGCCCATCTGAATGTGACCGAGCAGAATGCCTTCCACGCTGTATTCGAAGCCCATGTCCCACGTCAATTCGCGCACTTTGCCGATGTCGTGGAGGACAACGCCGGTGAGGAGTAGGTCGCGATGCAGGATCGGATAATGCGGGGCGATGCGATCGGCCAGGGTGAGCAGGCTGACGACGTGCTCAAGCAGGCCGCCAAGCCAGGCGTGATGAAGCTGCTTGGCAGCAGGCGCTTCGCGGTAGGCCTGCGCAAGACCTGAGTCGGCGAGCAGCGTGTTGAGAAGGAGCTTGAGGTTGGGATCAGTGAAGCTCTCGACGAAGCCGAGAAGCTTCTGCCAGAGTTCGTCAACATCGCACGTCGTGCAGGGCAGCAGGTCGCTTTTATCAACTTCGCCGGCTGCAGCTTTGCGCAGATGGTCGATTTTTAGCTGCAGGCGGTCGTCGAAGCGCGAGGCAAATCCGCGGATCTTCACAAGGTCGCCGCGATCGAATTCCTTTGCGATGCGCGAGTCGCCGGGGTCCCAGATCCGGCCTTCCACCTGCCCTGTTTTGTCGCCGAGGATCAGGTTGAAGTAGGGCTTGTTCGATTTGGTCATTCGCTGCTGCTTCGAGAGCACCAGGAAAAATGCGTCGAAGATCCGGCTCTCTTCAAAGGCAGCCAGATCGGATACATAGATGTCCTTCATTCTGCGGGACAGCATACAGCAACGGGCAGAGTGCATCAAAAGCACCCAGGGGCGTTTTCAATCTGCGCTGCCTCAGGGGCTGAAGCCCTCATTGAATTCGCGACATCTCCGGCACGGCTTCAAGTCGTGCCCTGATACAAAACCCGCTCCGCGGTGAGTCTTTGCCACAGACTGTGAAGTCGTGCTCTTTCAAGGCTTACAACCAAATCCAGTTTCCGTCGACGATGGGAACGAGCGCAAAAACAGCGCGAGCCTGGAAAACTGGATCCCAGGCCCGGCATTGTGAATGAAGGTGCGGTCTACTGCGGAGGAGTGGTTGGAGTCCCCTGCTGCGGAGGAGTGGCTGGAGTTCCCGGTTGCGGAGGCGCCGGCGCGGTTCCGGTCGGAGCCTGCTGCTGCGTAGCGTTGCCCAGCGGCCGGTCGCCCGTATCTTCAGGCTGATCAGGCTTCTTCTTATCGCTCAGACGGGTCTTGTCGCCGGTGGTGGTGGCGGCCTTCTTTTTCTTCTTCGTCGTCTGATTGCCGCTAAGGCCCAATGGTCCGGCCTGCGCCTGGCGATCGGCAACCTCGGCTGCGTCGGGAGCAGCTGGAGCCTCGGGATCAAGTTGAGGTCCCTTCGGCTTTGGCTGCTTGGGCACGCGCGCACGGGCGGAGAAGCGAGTCTTCTTCTCGGGCTTGGAGTTGTTTTCGAGCGGGTTATCGGGCTCGGCGGTGGCGTTGTTTGCAACCTGTTGCTCGGCAGCGACGGCGCCGGCATCCTCGGTCTGGCCTGCTGGCGTAGAGGGCAGAGTCTCCTGCGGCGCCTTGCCGAAGCGGATCTTCTCCTTCTTACCGGGCTTCATGGAAGCCTGCTGGGTCTTGCCCTTCCCTTTCTTGCTCGGCTTCGCGCCAGGCGCGGCGGCAGGCGCAGCGGCTGCGGTGTTCGTTGGAGGAGCCGCGGCGGACTTCTGCCGGAAAGTGTGGGTCGTTTCGCGGAAGCGGGTCCGTTCGACCTTCCGCTTCTTCTTGGTTGAAGGTGGCGTGTACGCGCTGAAGGTGATGCTGGAGTGCTTTTCAGCCGGAGTGGCCGCGCTGTCTTCGTAGCCCGATTTGATCTGGATGAAGGCCTCGTCGCGCATCTTGGCGAGGTACTGGCGCATGGCCGGACCCGCCTTCTCTTCGAAGTAGTTCTGCTCGACGTCGTTCTCGACATCGGTAAACTGCGGAACTCCGCCGGGAACGTGCTGGATGACCTTGAGGATCACGTAACCCTGCTTGGTGCGGATGGGGTCAGTGACTTCGCCGGTCTTGAGGCTGAAGGTCTTCTCTTCAAAGGCCTTATCCAACTGGCCTCGCTTGTACTGGCCCAGGTCGCCGCCCTCGGCAGCGGTAGTGCCCTCACTGAAGCTGCGCGCAAGCTGGCTGAAGTCGCCGCGGGCGTGCAGGCGGGCTTCGATGTCGTCAGCCTTGGACTTGGCCTCGGCAAGCTTCTGCGGATCATCAGGTTGCGAGCCGGTGGAGATAAGGATCTCGCCGAGCCTCACGCTTTCGGGCTGCGCATATTGCTGCTTGTGGGCTTCGAAGTAGCGCTGGACTTCGCCGGGAGTGGGGGCGATTTTACGGCCCACCTCGTCGCGCATCACTGACTGCGTGATGATCTGGTTGCGGATGTTGGCTTTGAAGTCCTCAAACGAGACTCCCTGCTCCTTGGCGGCCTTCTCCAGGTCTTCCATGGTGGCGAGGTTGTACTGCTTGCGGATGTCGTTGAGCCGATTGATCAACTCGGTTTCGCCTGTGACGCCGAGTTCCTTGCCCTTGGCCAGCCACAATTGCTGATCGATTAAGTTGCGCAGCAGGTCCCGGTGGGCGTCGGAGATCTCCTGCATGGTGGCGCCCCGCTGGCGCATCTCCTGGTTCAAGTCACTCTGGGCGCGATCGTAGTCGGACTTGGTGATGATCTGGTCGTTGACGCGCGCGATGATTTCTTGAACCGTTGTCCCGCCATAGGGGCTTTCGGGCGACGAGGGTCGCGATTGCGCGAACGCAAAGCTGGTAAGCAGGGCTGCAGCGAGCGAGATCGCTCCGGGGGTACGAATAAGTTTGAATGTCATCATTTGGCACACTACGGGCGGTCAGCAGGCTCCACCATAGGCATAGACGCCATTGTAAATGCCTGGGGAGCGATTGCGCCCGAAGATGGGCGAGATCGTGTCGAATAAGCCGATCTAAATCTGCCGCACAGAGAGGAATCGGCCACGCAAACTGGTCACCCCACGGTAATGGACTATCCGAAGGGCTACGGGAAGCGTCAAATATGCCAGTGTTATACTTTAGCCCAGGATTGGCCTGCGAGGTCCCTCGGAGGCGCCTGGTGCAGTTGCACTACGGAGGTTCCTCTCACCTATGACTCCCCGCACCCGCCGGGCCTTTTTGAGCCTTATTGTTTTCTTCGCCGTTTGCGCGGTTGCAGGCACTTTTTTGCAGCGCAAGGTGGGAGCCCAGTCCTCGCAGGATGAAAGCCAGATTCGCGACAGCCTGAAGTCGTTCACCGATGTGTACGCCATCGTTGAGCAGAACTATGCCGAGTCGATCCAGGGGGACAAGGCGGATTCGGCCATCTATGATGGCGCGATTCCGGGGATGCTGCGGGTTCTCGATCCGCACTCGAATTTCTACGATCCCAAGTCGTACGCCAAAATGCGCGAAGATCAGCGCGGCCACTACTACGGCGTGGGCATGGTGATCCAGCAGCAGAACAACAAGGTCTACGTCATCACGCCTTACGAAGGGACGCCCTCGTTTCGTGCCGGGATTCGCCCCGGCGACATTATCGCGGCCATCGACGGCAAATCGACGGACGGCATGACGTCGGACCTGGTGGCCAAGAATCTGAAGGGACCCAAAGGCACACACGTGCAGGTGTCGGTACTCCGCGACGGCCAGACGAAGCCGCTTACCTTCGACCTGGTGCGCGATGAGATTCCGCATCCTTCAGTGGATCTGAAGTACGAGATCCGTCCGGGTGTCGGCTACATTCACCTGACCCAGTTCCAGGAGACGACGGCCCAGGAAGTGAACGACGCGATCGACAGTTTCCCGAATCTGAAGGGGCTGGTTTTAGACCTGCGCGGAAACCCGGGAGGCTTGCTGAGCCAGGCGGTTGAGGTGTGCGATCACCTGCTGGCGAAGGGCCAGACCATCGTCTCGCAGCGCGGCCGCGCATATCCCGACCAGAACTACACGGCGACGCACGGCAACGACGGCAAGACGTTTCCGATCGTGGTTGTGGTGAATCGCAACACGGCTTCGGCGGCGGAGATTGTCTCCGGCGCGCTACAGGATCATGACCGCGCGCTGATCGTCGGAGAAACGACGTTCGGCAAGGGCCTGGTGCAGACGGTTTACAACCTGAGCGAGAATACCGGGCTTGCGCTGACGACGTATCACTACTACACGCCGTCGGGCCGCCTGATCCAGCGCAACTACTCCGGTGTTTCGCTGTACGACTACTATTACAACCATGCCGGTGCGCTGGCCCCGAACTCGAGCAATCGAGAAGTGAAGTTCACTGACTCGGGACGCACGGTCTACGGCGGCGGCGGCATCACGCCTGACGAGAAGATCGAGTCGCCCAAGAGCACCCCGTTTGAAGAGAATCTGCTCTATCGCAACACGTTCCTGCACTTTGCCGCGCACTACCTGGCGAACCGGACAGTCGACAGGAACTTTCAGGCCGACGACGCGGTGATAAGCGAGTTCAAACGGTACCTGACGAGCCAGGACATTCCGTGGACGGAAAAGGACCTGACCGACAGCATGGACTGGCTGAAGACCAGCATCAGGGAGAAGGTCGTCACCAGCCAGTTTGGCCAGTTGCAGGGACTGCGCGTGATGGCCGACTGGGATCCGATGATCCAGAAGGCCCTGACATTCCTGCCGGAAGCGCAGGCACTGGAAGACACCGCGCATAAGGTGCTGGCGGAGAAGGCCGAAGCGCGAAGTGCGACAGTCCAGTAAGTAAGGCTATTCCAGAAGAATCGACGGCCGTCTTCCCGGAGATGGCCGTTTTAGTTTGTAGTGCCCCGTACACGGATACATCCCGGAGTCGCCGGACGAGCACGAACGCTGTCCCGTGTGCAACATGAGCTGGAAGAAGTTCGAGGCCATCCGCTGCTTCTTTCTAGCGCTGGCTTGCTTCACCCGCGGCGACTTTGCGGTTAAACTCCGCAGACTTGTTGCGCGGGACGCTAAGCGACTCCCACCTATCGCCGGCGTAGTGCTTGGCAAGCAACACGATCTGGCCCACATGCTGCGGATAGTGTGCGAGCTGGCGGTTGATCGCCTGCATCACCGAGTGCGCTTCGCCGCGGATCGTCACGGTGCGCGGGAGGTCCGCATCGGTCAGCGGCTCGATGGCGCTGAAGACGCACGCCCAGCCTTCTTCCCACTCGCGCAGCAGGGCCTCGCGCGTGGCGGGCGGATCGACGAATTCGCTGTCGCGATTGCGTGTGGACTTTTCGCCATCGGTGGTCAGGAAATCGGTCCAGCGCGAACGCATGTTGCCCGTGATGTGCTTCACGATGATTGCGATGGAATTTGATTCGTCGTCGAGCGGCGCAAAAAGCTGCTGATCGGAAACCTGCTGCATGGCGCGCTCGCCGAGTTGCTTGTACTGGCGGAAGATGGCCAGCGCGTCATCGATGTACGACGTGGTGAATTCGAGCGCCATGGGGAGACTCTAACGCCAGTGATGATTCCGAGGGAAGAGGGTGGTTTAGGGTTGAGGCATTATGCTGCGAATGGTGTATCAGTGCTTTGATTACCCAATCCAGCCAGAAGCCCCGCGGAGTTCTCACGGCTCGTCACGGTAGATTCCCATCTGCACCTGGCCGCCTTCTACGAGCTTTGCGCGGAACATTCCGGGCGTGTTGAAGCTCCACGCAAGCTGGCCATCGGGCGTAATAGCGATGACTCCTCCGTCGCCGTGCAGCGCCTCCAGTTCCTTGTGGATGACCTCGTCAACGGCATCCTGCAGCTTCATTTGCCGGAAGTACACCAGGTTGCAGACCTCGCGCGCCACGCCGAGGCGGATGAAGTACTCGCCGGTACCGGTGCCCGACACGGCGCAGGACTGATTTGATGCATAGGTGCCCGCGCCGATGATGGGCGAGTCGCCGATGCGGCCCGGCATCTTGCCCTGCAAGCCGCCTGTCGACGTGCCTGCGGCGATGTTGCCGTTCCTGTCGAGTGCGGCCACACCCGTGGTGCCGTGCACTCCCGAATCGTCGGACTCATCGAGCTGCGCAACGGGGATCCTTTCGCCCGCAGGCGGTACACCCGCTGGGCGCGGCGGAACGGGCAGTCCCTGCTTCTTGAGCTGTTTCACGAGTGAATCCCAGCGGCTCTCGGTGAAGAAGTAGCTTGGCTCTTCCATTTTCAGGCCTGCGCTGGCCGCAAACTCGTCGGCGCCGCGACCGGCGATCATCACGTGAGGCGACTTCTCCATGACGGCGCGTGCCGCGCTTATGGGGCTGTGCACGCGCTGCACACCGGCCACAGCGCCGGCCTTCAGATTCGAGCCGTCCATGATGGACGCGTCCATCTCGTTCTTCCCTTCCCGCGTGAAGACGGAACCTTTGCCTGCGTTGAAATGCGGATCGTCTTCGAAGACGTGGAGCGCGGCCTCGACCGCATCCATCGCCGAACCGCCCTTGTCGAGCACGGCCGCGCCGGCATGAATCGCGCGGTCGAGCCCTTCGCGATAAGCCTTGTCGCCATCGGGTCCCAGCTTGGAACGCTCGATCACCCCCGCGCCCCCATGTACCACGATTGCCCAATGATGCGAGGGCTGCTGGGCAAGTGCTGCCGCTGCTGCCAATCCAATAAATGCGACGAAGCAAAACCGAATCGTTGATCGCATGCTGTTCCCACTCCTCGTCAGCAAGTTTCTCTTATGGACTTCACAAGCACCGTTACTTCTTCGGAATCGTCAGTTGCGCTCCTTCACCGACCTTATACGTCTCCGCGAAATTCCGCTGATTGATGCCGATGGAGAGCCGGCCGCGCGAATCGATGAAGAGAAGTCCCTTGCCGACGGGCACATCGCTGAACGTCTTCACCAGCGGAAACGAGTAGTTCTTGCCGTCGAGCATAATCGGGACCTGGTCGCCGAGTTTGTAGCCTAGTCTCGCAAATGTCTCTGCCGGCACGTTCAGCACGAGGTTTCCAAAGGGGCCATCCGTGCCGATCACCTCTCCGTGCAGGCCTGCACCGTCTACGGACGCCGAATTGATGTCGAGCCGCACCAGCTTGGTGACATCGAGCGCGGGACCGGCCTGCGTCCAGTCGTCGCCGCGGGCCAGGTGTGCTGCCGCGGGCGAGAAGATGTCGCGGCCATGAAATGTCGATGATATTCCCGAGCCGATCATCCATTGGGGATTGGTAATTTCATGCGCTTCCACAATCCCGTCACGGTCCTGCACGAGCGTCAGTAGGCCGTTATCCGGCAGAACAAAGAACTGGCCCACGCGCGATCTTGCAATGATCGCTTTTCGCCTGGACCCGACGCCGGGATCGATGACCACAACAAGAACCGCGTCTTTGGGAAAGTACGGGACTGATCCGGCCAGAAACCGAGCGCCCATCGCAATGTTGAAGGGTTCCGACTGGTGCGTGATGTCGATGATACGCACGCCGGGAGCGACGTCATCCATGACTGCCTTGCAGATTCCCACTGCGTCATCCTTGACATCGAAATCGGTCATAAAACCGATTACCCTCAAGGGCTGTTGCGCCGTTGCAAGCGGCAGCATCGCCACCAGCATCAACATTAGCGTCAGGAACGCTCTTCTTGTCTTTCTCACAGTTGACCTCTTCTGCATTCCCTCATGGTACAACCCGACAAGCGGCTCCCGTGCCCTGCATCTTGTATCGCGTTCCGGGGTTTCGCTGCGACTGATCCATGCCACCGGGTTTCTGCATTACCATCGCATCCATGACCACCCGCTCTCGTTGTCTGGCCGCGCTTCTCAGCGGCGTTGTGCTTGTCTCCTGTGCCTCCGCAGGGCCGCGCCCGATCCGGGTGAAGGTAGTGGTTGTGGCCATGTTCGAGGTGGGGAACGACACCGGCGACACACCGGGCGAACTTCAGTACTGGGTGGAGCGCGATCATCTCGACCAGGTTTACCGGCTGCCTGCGGGCTATCATGCGGCGCGCATGAATAAGGACGGAGAGATGGCAATCCTCACCGGCCCGGGCACCGCGCACGCGGCGGCCACCATCATGGCGCTGGGTCTCGATCCGCGTTTTGATTTCAGCCACGCCTATTGGCTGATTGCCGGAATCGCCGGGGCCACGCCGGAGCGTGCATCGCTGGGTTCGGCCGTCTGGGCACGCTGGGTGGTGGACGGCGACCTTGGCTACGAGATCGATCCGCGTGAGATGCCGCAGGACTGGACGACCGGCTATGTGCCGCTGCGCAAGACGCGGCCGTTTGAGCCGCCCGCCGCTCCGCTGGAGGGCCAGGTCTACGCGTTGAACGCCGGCCTCGCCCAATGGGCGTACGACCTGACGCGCAATACGCCGCTGGGCGATCCGGACACACTCAGGGAGATTCGTGCGCGTTTCGACGGCGCAGCGGCGCAGCGGCCGCCTTTTGTCACCATGGGCGACGAGATCTCTTCATCGACCTATTGGCATGGAAAGCTGTCGGACGCGTGGGCCGACCAGTGGGTCAGCTACTTCACCGGCGGCAAGGGGCAGTTTGTCACGACAGCGATGGAAGACACCGGCACGCTGCAGTCGCTCGAATCCCTGGCGCACGCGGGCCGCGTCGACTGGCAGCGTGTGCTCGTGCTGCGCACGGTGAGCAACTTCGACCAGCCGCCGCGCGGCATGAGCGCCGCGGAGAGCCTGGCGCGTCAACGCGTGGGAACCTACAGCGCCTACCTGCCTTCGCTCGAGGCTGCCTACAAGGTTGGGCACGTCGTTGTGAATGCACTCCTCATTCATTGGCCCGGCTATCCGGATATCGCCCGAGAGGACAAAAAACCATGAAGCTCAACATCATCACTCTCGCCATCATCGCTGTCTTCGCAGTCGCCTTCTTTCGGTATGTCACTGGCTAGCGGAGTATCTCGAATACAAGCGCAAAATCTGGTTCTGATCGAGTTGGTTGCCCATCGGGGTCTCCATCTGCGACACTCATTCCGCATTCACAGGAAAGATAAGCATGCATTCGGTATGGTTTGGCGAGTTCATGGGGACTTTCGTTCTCATTCTGCTTGGAAACGGTGTCAACGCCGGCGTAACGCTGCGCCGCTCGTACGCGGCCGATGCCGGTTGGATGGTGGTGACCACGGGCTGGGCGATCGGCGTGCTGTGCGGAGTGCTGGTGGCGCAGGCCTTTGGGAGCCCGGGCGCAAGTCTCAACCCGGCCATCACGCTCTCCGCGGCAATCTCCAGCGGAAACTACGCGCAACTGGCTTCAGCGTGGTCGGCACAACTGCTGGGAGCCATTTGCGGTGCGACGATCATGGCGCTGCACTACGCGCCGCACTGGTCGCTCACGCCCGATTCCGCCGCAAAGCTCGGAATCTTCTGCACCAAAGGCGCGGTGCATCATCCGGTTGCCAATTTCGCGAGCGAAGTGATCGGGACCATGGTGCTGATCATTGTTGCGGGCGCGATCTTCTCGCATGGCGTTTCAGCCAATGGGCCGGCGGCGGGGCTGGGCCAGTGGCTCGTGGCCAGCCTGGTGTGGGGCATCGGACTCTCGCTGGGCGGAACGACAGGCTATGCGATCAATCCAGCGCGCGATCTGGGTCCGCGGATTGCTCACGCTCTCCTGCCCATTCCCGGCAAAGGCGGCTCGAATTGGAGCTACGCTCCGATCCCGGTGCTGGGGCCGCTGACGGGTGGCGCGCTGGCGGGAGTTCTGTTGCGCTTCGCACATTTGTGAGCCCGGGCGGAGAGAGCCGTCTGCATAATCAGCTGACCCGGGAGCCGGTGGCAAAAGTCAGAAATATACGAACACTGTATCAGGGCATACTTGCGCGACGAACAAACGGCGCCTAACTCACTTGGACCATAATCTTGGTGAATCGTTCCGGTTCGCGGCTCCACGCCTCGAGGATCGCGGGCGTCTGCTCGAAGGGTACGATGTGCGTGATCGCGGCGTCCACCGGAAACCGCCTGGCCTCGAGCATGCGGATGACTTCGCGGAAATCGTCGGGCATGGCGTTGCGCGAGCCGAGGATGTCGAGCTCCTTGTGGACGAAGGGTCTCGTTTCGTACGCAACCTGATCCTTGGCCCAGCCGATATAGACCACGCGGCCCGCATATGCTACTTCTTCGACGGCGGCGCGATAGGTCGCGGGCAATCCGATGGCCTCGATGACCACGTCGGGGCCGTGGCCGTCGGTCAGTTCCAGGAGCTGCGCGTGCAGGTCGTGCGTCTTCGAGTTGATGGTGTGTACGGCGCCGGCTTTACGGGCGGTTTTCAGTTTGGCATCATCGAGGTCTATGCCGATGACGCGCGCACCCTGGAATGCTGCGCCCGCTATCGCTCCAAGACCCACTCCACCACAACCGATGACAGCAACAGTGTCTTCGGCGGTCACGCGTCCGCGACGCACGGCGTGGAAGCCGACGGTGAGCGGCTCGACGAGGCACAGTTCCTTCAAGGTGAGGTTGGCGCGGAAGAGCTTCGCCGCGGGCACCGCGATCAAGCCGGTGAGAGCGCCGTCGCGCTGCACTCCGAGCGTCTGGTTATCGCGGCAGGCGTTGGGACGGCCACGACGGCAGGATGCGCATCGTCCGCAGGCGGCGTAGGGCGACAGGGTGACGTGCGTGCCGGCCGGCCACTCCGTGTGAATACCGGGATCGGCGACGGTCGCCGCGATTTCGTGCCCTGGGATCCGCGGATAACTCACCAGCGGATTTCTGCCGCGGAATGTGTTCAGGTCGCTGCCGCACAAGCCGATCATCCGCACCGCGAGCAGGACCTCGTCGGCGCCGGGACGCGGTTCCGCTATATCTGTTAGAACTGCGCGGCCTGGTGCTTCCAGCACAATTGCCTTCACTGCGCGGCTCCTCTTGAACCCTCAATCATATACCGGCGTGTGTTCGGCAAACGGATCGCAAGCGCTATCCTTGGCAGAGACAGTCTGCTCGCAACTGCCCTCCCCGAGGAATTGACCTCATGCCTGACATCGCCCTTCAGATCGATCCCCGCGATAACGTTCTCGTTGCCGTTGTTCCGCTCGCTGCCGGGAGCGCGGTCCGCTTCGGACCCGCGTCGTCGCCCTCGACGTGCGAGGTGGTGGAGGACATTCCCGCAAAGCAGAAGCTGGCGCTTGTCGATCTCGAACCGGGCGACGTGGTCATCATGTACGGAATGGTGGTGGGCGAGGCGACGCAGCCCATCCCGCGCGGCGGACTGCTCTCTACGCGCAACATCCGCCACCGCACCGGCGAGTATACGGAGCAGCGCCAACCGGTTACGTATGAACTGCCCGATGCGTCGCCCTGGACATCGCGCACATTCATGGGCTATCACCGCGCCGACGGGCAGGTGGGCACGCGCAATTACTGGATCGTGCTGCCGCTGGTCTTCTGCGAGAACCGTAACGTCGACCGCATGCGCGAGGCGCTCGAGGACGAGCTGGGCTACGGCAGTTCGAATAACAACTACCGCGGGCTGGTTCGACAGATGATCGCGAAACAGAGCGCAAGCGGACACGGCACCGCACACGAAGCACCATCGCGGGCCGAGCGCGTCTTTCCCAACATCGACGGCGTTCGCTTCCTCACGCACCAGGGCGGCTGCGGCGGAACGCGCCAGGATGCGCAGGCGCTTTGCGGGCTGCTTGCCGGGTACATCCACCACCCGAACGTTGCCGGCGCAACCGTGCTGAGCCTGGGTTGCCAGAACGCACAGGCCAGCATGCTGATGGATGAACTGCGTGCGCGCGATCCAAGGCTGACCAAGCCGGTTCTCTTCTTTGACCAGCAGCGCTCCGGGCGTGAAACTGTTCTGATGACCGGCGCGCTCGAGGCGACCTATGCAGGGCTGGGGGAGGCCAACCGCATCACGCGGGCACCGGCTCCACTCTCGGCGCTGACAATCGGACTGAAGTGCGGAGGTTCAGACGGATTCAGCGGAATCTCGGCCAATCCGACACTGGGCTACATCTCCGACCTGCTTGGCGAGATTGGCGGCAAATCCATCCTCAGCGAATTCCCAGAACTGCACGGCGTAGAGCAGGAGCTGATCAATCGATGCGCCAGCGATGAACTGGCCCAGCGCTTCTACGGCCTGATGCAGGCGTACTCGTTCCGTGCCAAGGCGGTGCACTCGGGGTTCGAGATGAATCCTTCGCCGGGCAACATCGAGGACGGCCTGATTACCGACGCCATCAAGTCAGCGGGCGCCGCGCGCAAGGGCGGAGTGGCTCCGGTGCGCGACGTGCTCGATTATCCCCATTACGCAACGATGCCCGGACTCACGCTGCTGTGCACGCCGGGCAACGACGTGGAGTGCGTGACGGCGCAGGCAGGCGCCGGAGCGAACCTTGTGCTCTTCACAACAGGCCTCGGCACGCCGACCGGCAACCCGGTTGCGCCGGTCATCAAGGTCTCCACCAATTCACAGCTTGCCGGGCGGATGGGCGACATCATCGACTTCGACGCGGGCGGCATCATCACAGGCGAGTCGACGATCCCGCAATGCGCGGCGCAGCTTCTTGAGCTTTGCATCGAGGTGGCCGGCGGAGAGCGTTCGACAAAGGCCGAGGAGTTCGGCCAATACGATTTCATTCCATGGAAACGGGGCGTATCGCTTTAGAGTCACAGTCACCGAATCTGGGTGCCCCATCCATGCGGCTTTTCTTGCCGCATGGGTGGAAGAGCACGGCACTTCGCAGTTCAGGCGCAGTCTCACTTGACTCGATGGGCCCTACTCGAGCAGCGAAGCGACAACGGCAAGTGCCGCGATCGCGGCTGTTTCTGCGCGAAGGATACGCGGACCGAGCGAAACAGCCTGCCACCCATGCGCGTCGAAGAGAGCCTCTTCATCTGACGCCCAGCCCCCTTCGGGACCGATGGCCAGCTCGATGGCCGGCGCATCCGCACCTGCCGCAGCAATCGCCTCCTGCAATGCGGAGCGCAGTGTGGTGGAGCGTTCCTGCTCCGCCAGAACGAGGCGCTTATCGTTCGATGCAGCCTTCACGCGATCCGGCAGTCTGACGGGATCGAGAATCGAGGGGATATCGGAGCGGCGCGACTGTTGCGAGGCTTCATGCGCGATGCGCCGCCAACGCTCCACGCGCTTCGCCGCAGCCTGGGAGAGATGTCTTTCTGTGCGTCTTGCGATAACCGGAACGATGGCGGCGACTCCCAGCTCCGTCGCCTTTTCGATCGCCCACTCCATGTGATCGAACTTGAAAATCGACATTACCAGCGTAACGGGCAATGCGGGCTCGGATTCGATCTCGGCGACGAGATTGAAACGCACCTCCGATGTTGCGCCGGGACCTCCATCGCCGATTCCGGCGACGACGGAGTGGAACACGCGGCCGCCGGCGACCACGTCGGCTTCCGCGCCAGTCTGCACGCGCAGGACGCGAATCAAGTGATCCGCCTGCGCGCCCACCAGAGTTGCGGTGGCTTCATCCCAATGCTCGGCAATCCATCGACGTCTCGTCATCGCCTGTATTCATGCACCTTTCGCTTATGCACATAAACACTTCGGGGGACGCTGTTGCGTCCCCCGAAGTGTTGCCTTTTTTGGTTGGATGACCCGTTACTTCTTCTTCGCGGTTTTCTTCGCGGCCTTCTTCGCGGGTGCCTTCTTGGCTGCTTTCTTAGTTGCCATTTGCCTATTCTCCCTTTTCGATGGTTTGCATCGAGTTCTGCAACATTTGTTGCAGTTGAGGAAATGTATAGTTTCATGCGGACTCAGTGTCAAGCAAAAAACGACGATGGAGTGGAAAAAGTGGCAACAATTTCTTCTGACTCGTCGTCGTCTCTCTTCCCTGCAATCACAAAACATGACGCGCGTGAAGGAGTGCGACGGTCAATCCTGCGACTGCATCGTGCCAACTGTGCGCGAACATTCCTGCGCGAAGATTCCTCCGGAAGAGTGCAAGCAGGCTGAAGAATGCGCCGAAGAGCGAAAGCAGGAACATCGCCCGCACACCTTCGTATCCGTGCGCAGCACCAAACATCAAAGCGGAAAACACCACGCCCGCCCATGCCGCGCCGCGAGCCCACGCCCTGAACTGCGATTGGAAATAGCCGCGAAAGACAAGCTCCTCCGCGAATCCCACCAGCGCGCACAGCAACAACCAGCACGCAACTTCTTTGCCGTTGGCGGGCGCCAATTGCACCACGGCGCGCGCAGACTCGTCGTCTGCAGGCTTCGGAATCGTCGGCTGGCTGCCGTGCGCAGGCTGAATGGGAATCGGCTTGTGCGTGATGGCAGTCTGGATGCTGAACCACATCAGCGCGACCGTCGCGAGCGCCATCAGCGAACCAATCCAGAACAAGGCGGCAATGCCCACATCGAGCGCAATCGAGCGAAGATCACTCGACGCCTTGCCGATGATAGAGCGCAGCGGAACCCCTTTGAGCCGTATGCCAAAGAGGACCCATCCCATCAGCACGAGTTCGAGACACGCCGTGACGCCGTAGGTGCGAAGCCGGTTGGTCGCCCCGATTCCCGCGCCGCCGGGATGCCGGTGAACACCAAGAAACGAGACAGCGATAATCGCCAGGATCAAAATCACCGTGTGCCAGACCGGCGCGATGCCGCGCGGCTTCCCCGCGGATTGACTCTGCGTGGCATTGAAGGATTGCTGATCCAGGCCGGCGCCTGCCTCATTGTCGTCGAATTCCATCTTGAGTTGGATGGTAGCCGAGCGAGCCGAAAACGACAAAGGCTTACGGACGGCTACCGGATCACGGCGAATCAGCCCATGATCGATTGCTGCAGCCTACCGCCGCGCAGTGCTTGATCGATTCAACACTCGATCACATTCAGCGCAAGACCGGCGAGGCTCGTCTCCTTGTAGCGGGATTGCATGTCGAGGCCCGTCTGGTACATCGTCCGGATCACCTGGTCGAGCGAGACCTTGTGCTCTTCCAATTCGCTCATCGCAATCCTCGACGCGTGCACCGCCTTTACGGCGCCCATAGCGTTGCGCTCGATGCAGGGAATCTGCACCAGGCCGCCGATGGGGTCGCAGGTCATGCCCAGGTTGTGTTCCATCGCGATCTCGGCTGCATGCTCCACCTGCCCATTGGTGCCGCCCATCGCGGCGATCAGTCCGCCGGCCGCCATGGAGCACGCAACGCCAACCTCGCCCTGGCAGCCGACCTCGGCGCCGCTGATGGAGGCATTCTCCTTGTAGAGAATCCCTATTGCCGCGGATGTAAGGAAGAATCGAATGACTCCCTCGTGGTCGGACCCCTGCACGAAGCGCTCGTAGTAACGCGCCACCGCCGGAACCACGCCTGCCGCACCATTGGTCGGCGCCGTCACGACTCGTCCGCCGGCTGCGTTCTCTTCATTCACCGCCATGGCATAGATGGTGACCCAGTCGAGCGGCGCGAGGGGATCGGTCGGTTGTCCGTCTGCTTCTTTCTCGCGAAGCCGTTCTGCCAACCGGCGTGCTCTGCGGCGCACATTCAATCCGCCGGGCAAAATTCCTTCGGTCGAGATGCCGCGGTCCATACAGCCCTTCATTGTGCGCCAGATAGCTTCGATCCCGGTCCGCACCAGTTCGCTGATCTCCTCGTTCGATGCGTTGGGAAGGCGGGCCCGTAACCGCGCACACTCGTTTGTGAACATCAGCTCGTCCACTCTGAGCCCGTTCAAGCGGGCGCACTCGAGCATCTCGGCTGCGCTGTGGAACGGAAACGGCAGCGGCGTCTCGGGCTCTGAGGCTACCGCGGCATCGGCGCCGTCCTCCACGATGAATCCGCCGCCGATGGAGAAGAACGTGCGCCCATCGATGCGCTGTCCGGCGCCGTCGAATGCCGCAAGCCGGAGTCCATTGGGGTGCTGCGTGCTCGCTCCTGGGGGGAACATCGTTTCACGCTTGAAGAGCAGGTCGCGCGTCTCGTCAAAAGAGATGCTGCGGCTTCCCGCCAGCTCGAGCGTCTTCGTCGAGCGTATCCCCGCGATGGTTGAATCAATCGCTCCTGGATCAATGGATGCCGGTTCGTTGCCCGAGAGGCCGAGCAGCACGGCGCGATCGGTGCCGTGTCCCAGGCCGGTCAGTGCGAGCGACCCGTAAAGCTCCACCTGCACTCGGGCTGCTCTCTCCAGTTCACCTTTTGACTCGAGCTCACGTGCAAAGCGGCACGCTGCGCGCATCGGTCCCATAGTGTGCGAACTCGAGGGGCCGACGCCGATTTTGTACAGATCGAAAAGACTCGTCGTCACGGAGAAGATTGTAGGGCAGTGAGCAGTGGACAGGGAACAGTGAACAGTTCGCTTGCGGGCGGCAGGATTCTTTCGGTTTATTCAATTTGCCTTGAGGTACGGCTAAAGAGGCTGCAGGCTCAGGGTCCTTCTGACCACTGACCTCTGTCCACTGTCCATTGACCACCGTTCACTGATCACTGACGACTGTTCCCTGCCTTCTGGTACACTCCGCGAAATTGATGCCATGCTCTTCAAAGCTCTCAGTGCAGCAGTCTATGGAATTGACGCGAACTTAATCGATGTAGAGGTTGATTACAGCGGCGTAGTTCTGGAAAAGGATGTTCTTCACACCGTTGGCCTGCCCGACGCGGCAGTCCGCGAGAGCCGCGACCGTGTGCGCCCGGCCATCAAGAACTCCGGGTACCTGATCCCGCCGACCATGACCACAATCAACCTTGCGCCTGCAGATCTGAAAAAAGAGGGATCGGGCTTCGATCTGCCGATTGCCGTTGGAATCCTCGGCGCTTACGGAGCACTGCGCGTCGACAACGTGGATCAGTTTCTGCTCGTCGGCGAGTTGGGCCTTGACGGAAGCGTGCGCCCAGTTCCCGGCATGCTGCCCGTCGCCATCTTGGCGCGCGAAAAGAAAATCGCCAATCTCATTCTTCCAGCCGCGAACGCTGCCGAGGCCGCTGTGGTTGAAGGCGTGAATGTGTACCCGGTGAGTTCGCTGCTCGATGTGATCGATCTGCTCAACTCAACCATCGTCGGCAAGGTCTCGCGCGAGCCATTCCACGTGAAGACCGACGAGTTGCTCGGCGAGCTTCAGCACTTCTCAGTGGACTTCAAGGATGTGCGGGGCCAGCAGACCGCCAAGCGCGCGCTTGAAGTGGCGGCGGCCGGCAGTCACAACATCCTGATGATCGGCCCACCGGGTTCGGGCAAGACGATGCTGGCCAAGCGGCTTCAGTCGATCCTCGCCCCGCTCACGTTCGAAGAAGCACTGGAGACGACGAAGATTCATTCGGTCGCCGGCGTACTCGATGCAGCGGCCGGACTGGTGACGCAGCGGCCCTTCCGCTCGCCGCATCACACCATCTCCGATGCAGGACTGATCGGCGGCGGAATTGTGCCTCGTCCGGGCGAGGTCTCCCTCGCGCATAATGGCTTGCTCTTCCTCGACGAGCTACCGGAGTTTCCGCGAAACGTGCTCGAAGTGATGCGCCAGCCGCTCGAGGACCATAACGTCACCATCGCCCGCGCCTCCATGTCGCTCAGCTTTCCGGCGCGATTCATGCTGGCTGCCGCCATGAATCCGTGCCCGTGCGGCTACTTCAACGACAAATCGCGGGAGTGCATGTGCACGCCCCCAATGATCCAGCGGTACGTCGCCAAGATCTCCGGTCCCCTGCTCGACCGTATCGATATTCATATAGAGGTGCCGGCCGTTCAATATAAGGAGTTGCGCGGCGGGGCCGCGGCCGAGGGCTCCGCGGAAATTCGCTCGCGCGTGATGGCTGCCCGCGAACTTCAGAAGCAGCGATTCAAAAAGTCCGGCGACAAGGTCTTCTCAAACGCCCAGATGTCGACGCGCCAGATTCGCGCGCATTGTGAACTCGGCCCGGATGCCGAGCGGCTGCTGGAGCGGGCCATGCAGCAGCAGGGCCTGACCGCCCGGGCGCACGACCGCATCCTGAAGGTGGCGCGCACCATCGCCGACCTGGACGGAGCCGAGAAGCTGGCGGTATCGCACCTGGCGGAGGCGATCCAGTACCGCACTCTGGACCGCAGCTACTGGGCCTAGGTCGATCATCGAATGTCATCGTGAAGGCTGTTCGTGCAAGCATTGTGGTATCAGATATTTAAATCGGAGATCCCGACGCGGGAATGGTGCCCTTTTCGTCACGTTCCGTTGGTAAAATAAATGTTGACCCCTGACCGGACCCGTTATAAATTAACGATTGCCATCCGTTAGGGGTAGATTGCACAGCGCGATTGCGCGTTTTTCTGCTCTTTCCGTCTAAACTCCGAGCCTTGGTTTACCGGGTGCCGGGGTGCGTTCTTGAGCAGCGCGAACGAGGCGGGAACCGCCAGGCGCAAAGTCCACCGGTGCAGTCACTTCTATCCCGTACAGGGCAAGCTGCCTGGTCCCGGAGAATTCTGGATTGCGGCAAAAGTTTTTTGAACTCGATGCCCAATCCATGCGTCTAAAGGGGTACAACAGGCAGTTTGGGCGGCAGATCGAATTCATATCTACCCAATAACTGTACCGTTGGCGCCAGGTAGCGCCAATCGGACAGGGTCTGGAAGGAGATTCACCTTATGCGTTCTGATTTAGTTTTCGGGGCACTCTCTCATGTGTCCAATCGCTACCAGCTCTGCCAGTTGGCGAGCAAGGCTACCCGGAAGCTGCATAAACCAAACACCCGGCTTCAGGATACGACGAACGATGTTCTTGTTCGATTCCGCTGCACCAACCCCGGCACGCAGCAGCAGGCCGAAGTGCCTGCTGCCCGGCCGATTGAGGCGCGGCGCGCAGCTTAACAGCATCCTGTATTATTGAGAGAGTTAAGCAAAACAATTCAGGCGGCCATTGCGCGATGGTGTTATTGGCCGCTCTCTCTCTAAGTTGTTGAAGGTTCCCAATTGCGGAACGGCCTTCAGGCACGGATTCTCACTGCCCTCAGCTCTTAAATCCCGCCTATTGAACCTGGAGTACTTCCCCCTCTCGGGTCCCTCACATACCCCCTCGCAGGTGAACATGACGATCGCCGAACTGAAAGAAAAAAACATTACCGAACTGAGCCGCATCGCACGCACCCTGGAGATTCCGGGCGCCAGCGGTCTCCGCAAGCAGGACCTGATCTTCAAAATCCTTCAGGCCCAGAGCGAAAAAGAAGGCCACATCTTCGCTGAAGGTGTGCTTGAAATCCTGCCGGACGGGTACGGCTTCCTTCGCTCTCCCGATTACAACTATCTGCCCGGTCCCGACGACATCTATGTTTCGCCCTCGCAGATCCGCAAATTCGATCTGAAAACCGGTGACTCGATCAGCGGCAACGTGCGTCCGCCCCACGAAGGCGAGAAGTATTTTGCGCTGGTCAAGATCGAGGCCATCAACTTCGAGTCGCCCGAAGAGACGCGTAACAAGATTCTCTTCGACAACCTGACGCCGCTCTATCCACAGGAACGCATCAAGATGGAGACCGTGCGCGAGGCCACCAGCGGCCGCGTAATGGATCTGCTGACGCCCGTGGGCAAGGGGCAGCGCGGACTCATCGTGGCTCCGCCACGTACCGGCAAGACAATGCTGTTGCAGTCGATCGCGAACTCCGTCACTTCGAATCATCCCGAAGTGGTGCTGATCGTCCTGCTCATCGACGAGCGTCCGGAAGAAGTCACGGACATGCAGCGCTCTGTGAAGGGCGAAGTGATCAGCTCAACCTTTGACGAGCCGGCAGCCCGCCACGTGCAGGTCGCCGAGATGGTGATCGAGAAGGCCAAACGCCTTGTTGAGCACAAGCGCGACGTGGTTATCCTGCTCGACTCCATCACGCGTCTGGCGCGCGCCTACAACACCATCGTGCCTCCTTCGGGCAAGGTGCTGTCGGGCGGCGTCGATTCCAACGCGCTGCAGCGGCCGAAGCGCTTCTTCGGTGCGGCCCGCAACATCGAGGAAGGCGGCTCGCTCACGATCATTGCGACGGCCCTCGTCGATACCGGATCCAGAATGGACGAAGTGATCTTCGAAGAGTTCAAGGGCACCGGCAACATGGAAATCATTCTGGACCGCAAGCTCGTCGACAAGCGCGTCTTCCCGGCCATCGATATCCAGCGCTCCGGCACGCGTAAGGAAGAGCTGCTCATCCCGAAGGAAGACCTGCAGCGTATTTGGATCCTGCGCAAGGTGCTCAACCCGTTGTCGCCCGTCGAAGCCATGGAGCTGCTGATCAGCCGCCTCGAGAAGGTTCGCAACAACGCCGAGTTCCTGGCCAACATGAACCAGCTCTAATCACAATCAATCGGGGAATCGCAACGGTTCCCCGGCCTTGCTTTCTCCCGCCTCCTGGTGCATTGTGGAACCACTACCACAATGGCCACGTCCGCCAAGCTCTGGAATGGCGTCCTCTGCGCACTGATCGCGCTCCTTTGCTCCCTCGGAATTCACTCTGACGCACTTCCGCGCCCGCGGGGGCGGCTCGCCGCGTTGCCGCGCATCTCTCTCTGGGCGTGGGAGCGCCGCGAAGACCTGCGATCGCTCGATACGCGCCGCTTTGCCGTTGCCTATCTCGACCAGACGCTGACGATCGGACTCGCCGTTCAGGCGCAGCCGCGCCGCGATGTCCTGGTGCTGCCGTCGTCGGCCTCTCGCATCCCTGTGGTGCGCATTGAGGCTCCGCTAACGACGGCGGCGCTCAACGACGAGACGCGCTCCGAGGCCGTGCAGGCGATTCTTCTGAGCGCGCTCCAACCCGGCATCGCCGCGCTTCAAATCGACTTTGATGCGACTCGCTCGCAGCGGCCGTTCTACCGCGCTCTGCTCAACGATCTGCGCAAACAGATGCCGCCCGGGCTGCCGCTGTCGATGACCGCGCTTGCCTCATGGTGCAGTTGGGACGACTGGATCGGCGATTTGCCCGTGGACGAAGCCGTGCCGATGATGTTTCGCATGGAGCCCGACCACCGGCGGACGCCGCCCGGCCTGGAAGATTTCAGGATTCGCGAGGCCTTGTGCCGCACCTCGGTGGGTGTTTCCACCACCGAGCCGTGGCCGCCGGATTTCGATGGAAAACGCATTTACGTCTTTGCCGATCACGGCTGGCACTCGGATACGCCTGCGGATGTTGAACGGAGACTTGAATGAAAACGCGCATGCTCGCTGCTGCCGCCTTCGTTGCTGTAGTGCTGTTGTCGCCCACGCGCAATGTGGAGGCGTGCGGTCCGTTTTTTGAGCCGGATGTTTTTGTCAGCACCAAGGCTCCCGACGACCCCGGCGCCTTCGCCACGGGAAAACTCGGCTTGCTGCAGCCGGGATTCGATTCCAGGGATTACGCGGTCGCTTTCCGGTATCTGAACGGAGGCAAGCTCTCGGCGTCTGAACTCCGGGCCTACGCGCCTCCGCCTGCGCCCACAGGAATTGCGCAGGATTGGAGCAAACTGACGCCGGCCCAGGTTGTCGCGGCTCAGCAAGCTGATGTTGCGGCGAGCAGGAACGCGCAGCCTGTGGGTCACTGGCTGAACGAACGCGCTAAGTATTCTCCCGCCAGCACCGCCGCAGAACAGAAGCCGTTGTTCCCCACGGATTACGCAGGCAACATCGTCTTCGATGAGAGCTACCTGAATTGTCCCGATCCGGCGTTCTTGAACGCAACGCTTACCCTGAGCAAGCGAGCGGAGGCATGGGGCAGCCAGAGCCCATGGCTGGCCGACTGGATCCGCGGGCAGGACGCTGTCTTCTCAAACTGCACGGGCAAGACCGTCACAATGCCGACGGCAGCCGCACCCGGCAGCCCTGCCCTGCTGCAGGCCGATCGCGCCTATCAGGTTGCTTCCGCAACGTTTTATGCAACGCAGTTCGATGAGGCCGCACGCGAGTTTGCAGCCATTGCGGCCGACGGCAAATCGCCGTGGAGCGCGTGGGGCGGGTATCTCGCGGCCCGCGCAACGGTGCGCAAGGCCTTCGCTATGGGCAGTTCGACGGATCCTTGGAGCGGCGAGATCGCCAGCTTCGACATGGATACGATGCGGCGCGCACAGCAGATGCTGGAGACGCTGCTCAAGCAGCCGAACCCCACGCCTTCGCGCACCATCGTTCAGAATGAGTTAAACTTCGTTCGCATCCGCACCGAACCGGAGAAGCGAGCCGCGGAGATTTGCGCGGCGCTCGCAGGACCTGCACCGGATGCCAACTTCACGCACGACATCGACGACCTGAATTGGCTTCTGGTGAAGAAGGTCGACATCCCGAATCCGCCTCCGCTGCTAGCCTGGATCGCGGCATGGCGCGGCGGGGGCATGTCTGCCTCCGCCTACGCAAGATGGCAACAGGACAATGCTCTGCCGTGGCTGGTGGTGGCGCTGGCGTGGACTGGGCCTGCCGACTCGTCTGCGCCTGAACTGCTGCAAGCAGCGGCGAAGATTGCGCCGGGAACGCCCGCCTACGATACGGTCTTCTATCACCGCGTGCGTCTGCTTTCCGCGCTGAAGCGCACCGATGAAGCACGCGCGCTGCTCGACGCTGCCATTCCCGCACTGCGGCGCGAGAAGCCAGGCTCGAACCTGAATGCGCTGCTCGGCGAACGGATGGCCCTTGCGCGCAGCTTCGACGAATTCCTCGTCTACGCACCTCGCGTTGCGCTCAGCACCGGTTCGCAGGGCGCTGACGATCTGCAAGGACAATGCAATCAAAGCGCTCACGCGGTGAACGCGCCGGCGGATTGCTCCGAACTGAAGCAGCCGATGGAGTTAGATGAGGACGCCGTGACGGTGCTGAATCGTCAGACGCCGATCAATTTGCTGATCGCAGCGGCGAGTTCGCCGAGCTTGCCGGCCAATCTGCGCAGCGAACTCGCCGTTGCAACGTGGACGCGCACGGTGCTGCTGCAGGATGCGGACGGCGCCGCCAGGCTTGCACCGCTGCTGCCTAAACCAATTCGCGACACAGCCGGATCAGGCGTCGGGTTTTCCGCCGACATTGCGATACTCCGTAATCCCGGAATCCGGCCATATCTTGAGCCGGGCGTTGCACGCGTGGCCAGCTTCAGCTACTTCGATGAATTTCGCGATAACTGGTGGTGCAAGCCATGGGACGACCAGACCTATGCTGATCAGCAGAGTCCCCGGCCGCTGCCGGTTCCAGCGTTCCTGCCTGCGGGGGAGCTGGCGCGCGGCACGGCGGAAGTTCAGCGCCTGCAGCAACTGCCGGACTCGGTCGCCCTTATAGGCCAGCGCGTGGTCGATTATGCGAATGCTCATCCGGAGGATTCGCTGGTTCCCGAGGCGCTGGCCTTGACGGTGCGCGCGGGACATTACGCCTGCGCCGCCTATGTTCCGAATCTCACCGGCGGCAACCAATCGGAGTACACGCCGGTCAGCAAGGCGGCTTTCGAACTGCTGCACCGCCGCTACCCCAGGTCGCCGTGGGCGTTGAAGACGCGGTATTACTACTGAAACTGCTGCGTTTGTTCGGCACGGCGCGGGACAGGGCCCGAGGGACGACGGCAGGTAGAGCTTTGCCGTTTGCGCGCTCGCTGGTAAACTAAAGAAGTCGTGGGGCTGTAGCTCAGCTGGGAGAGCGCCTCGTTCGCAACGAGGAGGCCAGCGGTTCGATCCCGCTCAGCTCCACCATAAAATCAACATTTTGCGGCATCCCCTCGTTTTATCGGGCGCTCGCTGAGCCAACAGCAAACTGGAGCTCCTCTCATTTTCTTGCTGGAGATTCTGGAGCAGGCAATGCCCTCACACGCAAGATGATGCGCCGATAGGAAGTGAGACGAGGCGTTCCCTCATCTGTAACTTCAAGAATGATGTGCACCACCCCTTCTCCCCGGCACGGGATTCCAGGAAGCCAAACTGCGCGGCATGGGGAATTAATCGTCACCTGGGCTCGAGGCCTGTCCGCACCATTGATGGTGACATCTGCGCCGCGCGTACCCGTAAGTCCTGCTTCTTCGTAAACCCACCACTTGTAATGGATCGGCTGTCCATCCGGGTCCCTGCTGCCTGTCGCATCGAGAGTCACCGTCTGTTTGGCGTCGAAAGCCAACTCGACCGGGACTGTACCCGATTGTCCGTTTACAACAATTTCTGGATTGTGGTTGGCGTGAGCAAAATCCTTGATGGTCCAGTCCATGCGTGCGGCAAAACCATTCTGATAAGCCTCGCGCCAGCGCCAAATGGTCGCTTGATCGGAAACGTGTTCGACGCCGTCGTCGCCGACCACCCTGTCCTGCGAGGTGGCGCAGGCGAATTCATCGCCACCTTGGGTCCAGATGGCATGCGGCTCCCCGTATGGCTGCCGAAAGACATAGCGTCCGCCCCAGCCGCCCCAGTCCGGCCGGCGATACGAGTTCAGGCCATTGTCGATCAAGCCAAGATAGGACGGTGTATCGCCCTCCATGATGAACAGGAATCTTGGATACCACTTTCCCATCGGTCCCTTGGCGCGAATGTTGGTCTCAAGCCACTCATTGGTCACGAAGCTTGTGTCGGCGCCAGCGCAGTTGCGGTAGTAAAGGTCGCCGCTGATGCCGGTCCAGGTCGCGTCATAGTACTCCTCGCCATTCGGCGGGCTTGGCTTGACGACATAAAAGAGTGTGGGAAACTCGCGGCGAATCCAGCGGCCGGCGTCATCCTGATCGGAGATGGAGGAGACACGCAGGCGGGATGTAAGCCGCTCCATCTCCGCCGGGGAATGCGCCGCGCGTAAATCGATGAGCGCCTGGGCAAGCGTGTTGACACCGCCCCAAAGGCAGACCCAAAGTGGGCGAGGATCCTCGCGTTCGATAGCCTTCATCAGCGCTTGTGAGCCGGCAGATGCCTTACCTTCGCCGGTTGCGGCCATACCGTAGGCAGGCTGCCCAGCAAAGATGCGCTGATCGAGTTCATCGGCAGTAGGCCATCCCTTTGCGTGCAATAGCAGGTTGGGTCTCACCTGTCTGTAGGCCTCAATGATGGAGTGCATCGTCTCAGGATGGATAGCGGTCTTCTGCCAGGTTGACGTCGTGGCGATCATGGCTTCAAGATCGAGTTCGTTGGAGTAGAGCAGCAGGCGGACAAACGACATTTGATCATCTGGCTCGTTCCCGATGTCGCTAATGATGACGACGCGCGGATGACCCAAAAAGCTGTCAGGAATCGGCTGCGAAACTGGCTGCGCTCCGGCGCCCGCTGCGAAAACCAGCAAGACAAACAAGCATCCCCAAAGGTGTAACCGTCGCATCGTGAAATCTTCCATTCCTATCGTCTCCTCTGAACGCGTTTTCCGAATCCCACTTCAGCCCGCCTTTTGTTGCCGCGATTGACAGTCTCGCAGCGTGGATTCAACGCGGCACATAGCCGGCCCTTTCCGGGGTGCCAATCTCGATTTGTGTATTATCGCCAACTCACTGACCGACGCTAAAGCCGAGTCCGGAGCGGTTGAAAGTCAATGAAGTCATTGAGCCCAGCTCTCCAGAGGACCTGAGTTGCAACCCATAGGCTTCAGGCCACCAATTGGATGCTTTTTCAATTCGGGAATCATTGCTGGAGCAGATACTTCACTCCTCTCAGGCACCTCAAACACCGAACTGCCGGGGAGTTACGGCTGGATCCAGTCGAGTGCGTAGACGTCCTGTGTGCCGCGGTCGCGGAGGAGCAGAGGTGATCCGTCGGGCGCGACGGAGACGGAGCCGCCGCCGAGGCCGGTCAGAACGAAGTCTTTCAGGTCGACGACTTGCTCCCGCTTCCCATCCGGCACATGGATCCGAATCACGGCACCCCTGCCGGCAAGATCGTTCATATACACGTACTGGCTGTCTGGCGACCAGTTCAGCCAGCTCAGGGTTCCAAAACCAATGGATTTCCAGGTTCCGGTTTGAACCTCGAACAGCATCAGCTTGCTTGAGTCGCTCGTCATTGCGGCGATGAAGCGTCCGTCGGGCGACCACCGCGGCGAGAATAGATCCTGCGAACCCGGCACCGTGGAGACATTTCCCGTTTTAAGGTCGAGAATCTTGATGGCCGGTCCCGCGTTCCGCGTCGCATCGTTCGCATCGCCCGCGAATGCGATGCGCTTGCCGTCGGGTGACCATGTGGGGTCCTGCTCATTCTGCTTATCGCTCGGAATCAGTTCGCGCGGCGTGCCTCCGCCGGCGGAGATTTCGAACATCTTGCCCGGATGGCTGGGACCGCCGGGAAACTCGAAGTACACGATGGACTGGTCGTCGGGCGACCAGCGCGGGAGGACCGGTTTGACCGAGCCGAATGTCAGTTGCACGCGGCCCGTTCCATCGGCATTGCTCTTCCACAGGTCGCCCTGTGGGTACGAAACATAGGCCAGTTGCTTTCCGTCGCGCGCCGCATCAACCCAGTCCACTGAAACGCCTCCGAGGTAGAGCGAAGGCGCGCCGGTTTTCACATCGACGCGCGTCAGTTCTCCGCGGAAGGTCATTCCCACGACGAACAGCATCTTGCCATCGCGCGAGGGCAGGGGCGACTGCAGTTCCATGGGGCTCGACGTCAACTGGATCGGCTTGGGCTTCGCCTGAAGAAAGCGCCTCGCGCCCGGCAGCGCCCAAATCTGGCCCTGCGACTGAAAGACAAAGAACTTTCCATCGGCGGTCCAGCGCCCGCAGCACTCGTTCTTGTTTTGCCAGTCGGGAATGAGAGGACGAACATTCGATCCGCTCGCTGAAACATCCCAGATCAGCCGTTCACCCACCACGACGCTTGTGCCGCTTTGCGAGATTTCCTCGGTCTCAACCTGCAAGCTGTTTCCGTCCGGCGCGATGGCTACGCCGGAAACGATGTTCTTCATCGTGGCGATCTTGCGTGCATCGCTTCCGTCCGCTTTGGCCAGAAAGACGTCTGTACCCTTGCCGAACGCCAGCAGCTTGCCGTCTGCCGACCACGCGCCGACATGCGCTGCTGCATCATTCAGGCGCCGCGGCGAGTCGCCCAGGACCGGCAAGCTCCACAACGGTCCCGTGGCGGGATAACCTTTGCCCTCGACGATCAAAAACGACGAGCCGTCCGGCGACAAATCCAGCGGGAGCATTCCCGGCGAAGGCATGGGAATGCGCGTCAGTTCACCGCCTGAAACGGGGCTTGCCACCACGTCCTCTACACCTGACTCAACCACGCTCAGGAAGAGGCGCGACCCGTCCGTCCCGATCAGTGTCTTCTGCGATCCGTCGTGGGTCAGTTGAACGTAGTTAGCAACCTGCGGTTCAGCAAGCGACCGCATCCACAGGAAAGCGGCAACGGCAGCCACTAGCAGCAACGCCGAAGCGCCGATCACGATCCATCGTCTGCGCGATGCTGCGGGACGGCTCGGCGCCACCTGGTAGTTCGAAGTGAGCGTGGTCGACTGCACAGAATCGGAAAGCGCCTGCAGCGCGAATCCGAGATCGGATGCCGATTGAAAACGCTGTTCCGGATTCTTTTCGAGCCCGCGCTGGATTACTCTCTGCAGTGCCGGCGGCGCATTCGGGGCCACCTCAAACAGCGGTGGAGGCTCCTCATTCAGAATCGCGCTCATCGTGTCGATCGATGAGGGCTTCTGGAAAGTGCGTTTGCCCGTCAGCATCTCATAGAGCACCGCACAGAACGTGAATATGTCGGAGCGGTGGTCCGCCACCTGCCCGCGCACCTGCTCAGGCGCCATGTAGCCAACCGACCCCAGCAGGATTCCCGCCATGGTCTGCGCTTCGTGCGGCGATTGCGGTATTTCCGAGTCCCTGGGCTGCGTCAGACGCGCCAGGCCGAAGTCCAGGATCTTCACCTGCCCGTCGCGCGTAACAAACAGGTTTTCCGGTTTCAGATCGCGATGGACGATACCCTTTTCATGCGCGGCCGCAAGTCCGCGGGCGATCTGTGAACCGTAGTCGATCACTTTGCGGAGCGGCAGAGGGCCGTTCTTCAGCCGATCGCGCAGTGTTTCGCCTACCAGCAACTCCGACACCAGGTATGGCGCTCCCTGAAAACTCCCCATCTGGTACACGGCAAGGATGTTGGGGTGATTGAGGGCAGCGGCAGCCCGGGCCTCGAGTTCGAACCTGCGCAGCCGGTTGGGATCCGTCGTCGAAAACCCCGGCAGGACCTTGATGGCGACGTCGCGATTCAGGCGCGTATCGCGTGCGCGATACACCTCTCCCATTCCTCCCGATCCAATGAGCCCAATGATTTCGTAGTGATCGATAAACTGATGAGGAGTGAGCGGCATTTGCGCGATTATACCGGTTAAGGCCGCTGCCCTGTTGTCCCTAAAGGACTGAGGTCACAGGAAAAAGACCCAAACCAGCGCCCGAACGACAAAGCGCGTTTCAGATCACTTTCTTCCGCCGAGAAAGCGGGTGGTTCTTCGTTTTGATGCAGGGGCGGTATACTTGAGCCGTTCCAGGCAGATTTCACAACCATCGAAATCGCCTCCACCAGGATGAAGTGGAACGCGCGTGATGGTCCGCCTGCCCGGAGTCCTTCAGATTTCCTCGCGAGGCAACGGTTGCCCCAAATCGTATCTCAGCCGGAGTCCAAGGCCGCGGAGACCAAGCCCCTCTGCGTCGACCTGGATGGAACGCTGGTCAAATCGGACACCCTGATTGACTCGCTCCTGGTCCTGGCGCGCACCCGTCCCCTGCTTCTGTTCCGTCTCCCCGCGAAGGTTCTGCACGGGAAAGCGGCATTCAAAGCATTCGTCACCGAAAACGTCAGCCTTGATGTGGCGCACCTGCCGTATAACCGCAGGCTGCTCAAGTTCCTGCAGCGCGAGCACACTCATGGCCGCGAAATCTACCTGGCCACCGGTGCGGACGAGCGACTCGCACGGCGTGTGGCGGATCACCTCGGGATCTTCACCGGCGTTCTGGGCAGCGACGGCGCTAACAACCTGACCGGCAGCACCAAGCTCGACAGGCTGCAGAAGCAATTTGGAGCCGGGGAATTTGCATACGTGGGGAACGACACACCCGATCTGCCGGTGATGGCCGGCGCTGCCGAGTCCATGGTGGCGAATCCCAGCGCCAGGTTGCGGATGAGGATGCGCGCACGCGGAATCGTCCCTTCGAAGTCGTTTGAAGAGCAAAGCGCGCCGTTGCAATCGATAGTGAAGGCACTGCGGCCGCACCAGTGGGCCAAGAACCTGCTCATCCTGCTGCCACCTCTGCTTGCCCATACCCACTCACTCCGCCTGATGGCGAGTGCGCTGCTGGCCTTTTTCTGTTTCTGCTGCACCGCTTCGGGCGCATACCTCGTCAACGACCTTCTCGATATCGAGGCTGACCGGCGCAGCGCAAAGAAGCGCTCGCGTCCGTTTGCCTCCGGTGATCTTTCGCCCGCCAAGGGGCTTTTCGCAGTGGTTCTGCTCTTCGCCGTGGGCTTTGCCGGCGCCCATTTGCTGCCCGCAGCGTTTTCGTTCTGGCTACTTGTCTACCTGGGCGCAACGCTTGCTTATTCCGCGTACTTGAAGCGTATCGTGCTCGTGGATGTTGTTGTGCTCTCCGGCTTGTACACGCTGCGCCTGATCGCCGGCGGTGCGGCAACCTACACGCTCATTTCGCATTGGCTCGCCGGGTTTGCGATCTTCCTGTTTCTCTCGCTCGCGATTGTCAAACGATTTGCAGAGCTTGAAAACCTGCGCGTGAGCGGCATGCAAGTGAAGAACGGCCGCGGGTACCTGATGACCGACATCGAACAAATCCGCTCGTTCGGAACGGCCAGTGCATTTGCCGCGGTTGTTGTGTTTGCCAACTACATCAGCGGGCAGGACGTGACCGCCCTTTATCATCGCCCGCAACGGCTTTGGATGATCGTGCCGTTCCTTGTGCTCTGGCTCTGCCGAGTGTGGCTACTGGCCTCACGAGGAGATCTCGACGAGGATCCGGTAGCTTTCGCTCTCACTGACGCCGCGAGCCTGGTGATGGGCGTGGCCGTCGTGCTGATCGTGCTGTTGGCAATTTGACGTCGGCGACGCGCATAGGCCGGCGGGAAAAAACCGGCCGAATCACGCTGATCCGGTCCGGTGGAAGAACAGATGCCTGTTAGCTGAAGAGATCCTTCATCTTCTCCAGCAATCCCGGCGAGGTCGGCTTGTTTTCAATCGAAAGCAAGTTGCCCAGCTCTTCGATCAATTCTCTCTGCGCACGGCTGAGCTTCTTCGGAATCTGAACCACGACCTTGACGATCAAATCGCCGCGGCCCTTTTCATTCAGATAGGGAACGCCCTTGCCGCGAATGCGCAGCTCCTTTCCGCTCTGCGTGCCCTCGGGAATCTTCAGCATTACCGGCCCGTCGACGCCCGCGATCTCGATATCCGCGCCCAGCGCCGCCTGCGGGAAACTGATTGGAACCACGCAGTGAAGGTTCTGTCCTTGGCGCTCGAAGAAATCGTGCGCGCGGATCGCCAGCACCACGTAGAGGTCGCCGCTCTGCCCGCCCCCGCGGCCCACGTCGCCTTCACCGGTGTAGCGGATGCGCGTTCCTTCTTCAACGCCCGGCGGCACCTTGACCGCCAGCTTGATCTCTCGCGTCAGCCGCGTCTCGCCGCGACAGGTCTGGCACGGGTCGCTGATGATCGATCCCCTCCCTGCGCAGGTGCTGCACGTGCGCGCCACAGAGAAGAATCCCTGCTGATAGCGAATCTGCCCGCGTCCGTGGCATTGCGGGCACACCGAGGGCCCGCGTCCCGATGCGCTGCCCGTTCCCTTGCAGGTCTCGCAGGCTTCAAGGCGTCGGATCCTGATCTCCTTCTCTGTCCCGAAGATCGATTCTTCGAAATCAATGGTGAGGTCGAAACGCAGGTCGTCGCCCCGCAGCGAACGTGCGCTTCGCTGCTGGCTGCTCATATTGAACATCTCGCCGAACAGATCGCCGAAGATATCGCCGAGATCCACGGCCCCTGAGAATCCGCCGAACCCGCCGGGGCCGCCGCCGCTTACGCCGGCATGGCCGAAGCGGTCGTAGGCCGCGCGCTTATCCGCATCGCTCAGCACCTGGTAGGCTTCGCTTGCCTCTTTGAATTTTTCCTCCGCGGCGTGATTTCCCGGATTGCGATCAGGATGGTACTTGAGCGCGAGCCTGCGATAGGCGCTCTTTAATTCCTGCTCGCTGGCTTCCCGCGACACACCCAGAACTTCGTAGTAATCAGCTTTACTCACTCTCGTATTCAAACCTTTTGAACCCTTCTCTCACCGCAGGCGCAGGCACAGACCGGCTCCCTGCGTTCATATGCCGGACGTATCTCCTGGAGACCGCAGCCACCGGGTCCGCCGGCCTTTCTAGCGCCATCTGTGTTCACTCGCTCGTCTGTTTCGGGTTGGATACTACACGCACCAGGGCCGGCCTCAGCAACTTCTCCCGCAGCCGATAACCGCGGCGAATCTCCTCCGCCACGTGCTGGTCGGGCAGATCCTCGCGTTCCACCGAGCCCATCGCTTCGTGATGCCGCGGATCAAACTCCTCGCCCACTGTTGCGATCGGCTGAACCTGCAGTCCGCGCAGAATCTCTTCCATCTGCTTCACGATCAGATCCACTCCTGCGCGAAGCTGCTCGAGCGTGCCGGTAGACTTGATCGCCAGCTGAAAGTTATCCAGCACCGGAAGGAACTGCTCGACGACCGACACAGTCGCAAAGTCGCGGAAATCGGCTTTCTCCTTCTCGGCCCGCTTCCGCGCGTTCTCAAACTCGGCCTGGAGGCGAGCCAGCCGGTCCATCAGCGCGTCACGCTCTTTCTTTAACTGCACACACTCGCTTTGAAGCTGATCAAACTCCGCCCGGCTCACGGGCGCCTCTTCGACCTGCACCTCTGCCGCGGGCGCGTCGATTGCCTCCTCAGCTGCCTTCTCCAACGCAGCGCTTTCGGTAGCTTCCAAAGCCGTCAATTCTGCTTCCTTCTCTGACATATTTCTGCGTATTCCCCAAATATTTCTCTTCTTAGTCAATGATAAATTCCTCGGCAACAGCCAGCTTTCGTACGGCGGATCGTACCGCGCAAACTCCCACTGCGTGCGGACTTAAGCCCGCGCAACCAATCTGCCAGTTCCTGCAGGCCCTTTACTGAGTTGGAATCTCCAGGATGCGCTCCGATAGTTTCGCCACGTAACGCACAGCCTGGATCATCTCCTGGTACTGGATGCGGGTGGGTGCGATCACCGCAACGGTTCCCAGGCTGGTACCGCCCAACCGCGCCGGGGAGCCGATCAACACCAGGTCCTGCATCGCCGGGGAAGCCTCATCCAATCCGACCACAACACGCACCTCCTGCTGGCTGCCGTTTACATAAGCCGTCAGCAGATCCACCAGCCGCTGCTTCGCTTCGAGCGCCAGCAACATCTGTTTCAACCGCTCCCGGTCGGCTTCAGCGGCGATCAGATTCGCCATGCCTTCCACGTAGAGCACTGATGCGGAAACCTCCCCTACTGCCAGCGCACCCTTGCGGCAGAGTTCCTCGACCGACGCCAGCAACTGGTTGTAAGCAGCCCTCTCCTCATCGATCCGCCGCGCAATCTCCGTGCGGATGCGATCGATGGGCCAGCCGCGGAAGCTCTCGTTCAGGTACCGCGCCGCCGTCTCCAGTTCAAGATGCGTCATCTCCCGGTCAAGAATCAGGACGCGGTCCAGCACAGCGCCTGCCTTCGTGACGACAACGGCCAGCACGCGCCCGGTGGAAAGCCGCGAAAAGTGAATGTGCTCGAGTACTTGGTCGCCGGTGCCGCTGGCCAGCGCAACCCCAAGCCCGCTTGAAATCAGAGCCAGGATATGGGAGGTGCGCTCCAGGTACTCGTTGGAACTGTGCACCCCTGAGAAGCCTTCTTCAATCTGCCCGCGGCGCTCTTCGCTAAGCGGTATTCCGCTCTGGGATATGGTCGTGAACGACGCCCCACCCAAAGCAATGCGGCCCAGCGGCGCGTCAGGCCGCGTGATCTGCTCGACGTAGTAGCGGAACGCGGCCGCCGTGGGCACACGACCTGCGGAGGTGTGCGGCTGCTCCAGCAGTCCTGCCTCACCCAGCGAAGCCATCACGTTGCGGATAGTCGCGGAGCTGAGTCCCTCCTTGTGAGCAAAATGGTCGGCAACGGCCTGCGAGGCCACAGGTTCTCCGGTAGCGATATAGAGCTCGATAATCGCCGTAAGGACCAGCCGCTCCCGCGGACTCACGCGCATCTCAGGCATCTGAACAGCTACCTCATATGTCAGCCCGGCTTCGCCCAACAGTTCTGGCCGATGCAGGGCGGCTAATCCTCCCATAATGAGATGCTTACGGAATGCAGATGGGTAGGATTCTCCTCTTTAATTCTAGGTACCGCGTGGCGCCAAGTCAAGTTGCACCCCGGTCTAATGCGTGCATTAATTCGCCGGAGGCTTGCTGTAATATCTCATGTTGGTTCGCACCATGCACTCTCCCAATGATGCTGGGGGGCCGCTGAGGTTTGTCGCAATGCGGGCAATCGAGAACCTCGAATGGCTACAATTTGCGTGGAGGAGAACGTCGATGGTCACCCTCGAACTCGCAAAGCAGCAACGCACAGCAACCATCGCCTCCATTCAGCGCTACTTCGAGGAGAATCTCGATCCGATCGGCGAACTGCCCGCAGGCCTTTTGCTCAACTTCTTTCTCGAAGAGGTCGGCCCGGTGATCTATAACAAGGCGATTGCCGACGCCCAGACCCGCATGACGCAGCGCGTCGCCGACCTCAGCGGCGAGCTCTACGCGGACGAGTTCCAGTATTGGCCTCGCCACGACGCGAAGCGCAAGGCTCGCCGCTAGCACCGAAGGCCCGGCCGTCCCACCTTTTCACGGGTTGCTGGTAATCTGGATCAAAGATCATCCTGATTCCCACTGGCCGATACCCCTCGCTGGCGCGGTCAGGCAGCACCTCTGAAGCAGAGCCCATGAATCAAGGCATTGAAGACGTTCGCATCAAATGGACCAAGGTCGTCCTGCCTCCGGTGTTCCTGGAGGAAGAGCGGCCCGTCAGCGAAGAGGCGACCGCGACCATCTTCAATGCGCGCCTGGCCATCTCGCGCATCCTCTCGCACCGCGATCCGCGCCTGCTCGTGCTGGTCGGCCCGTGCTCCATCCACGACACCAAGGCCGCGCGCGAATACGCCGCACTGCTGAAGTCCGCCATCGCCGAGTTTTCGGCCGACCTGCACATTGTGATGCGTGTCTACTTTGAAAAGCCGCGGACCACTGTCGGATGGAAGGGCCTCATCAACGATCCGCATCTCGACGGCTCGTACAAGATCAACGACGGCCTTCGCCTCGCGCGCAATCTGCTGCTCGATCTTGCGGACATGGGCGTACCTTCGGGCACGGAATTCCTCGACATGATTTCGCCGCAGTACATCGCGGGCCTGGTGAGCTGGGGTGCCATCGGCGCGCGTACCACCGAAAGCCAGGTGCATCGCCAACTCGTCTCCGGCGTGTCGTGCCCGGTGGGATTCAAGAATGCAACCTCGGGCGACATCCAGGTCGCCATCGACGCGATTCTCTCCGCGTCGCACTCGCACACGTTTCTGGGTCACACCAAGCACGGCCAGTCCGCCATCTTCGTCACCACCGGCAACCGCGAGACGCACATCATCCTGCGCGGCGGGCTGAAGATGGTGAACTACACGGCCGACTGCGTTGCGCAGACGGCCGAAGCCATGGAGAAGGCCGGCCTGCAGCCGCGTATCATGATCGACTGCAGCCACGCCAACAGCAACAAGGACCACCTGCGGCAGCCGATCGTGTGCCGCGATGTCTCCGCGCAGATCGCCACGGGCAATCCCAACATCATCGGCGTAATGATCGAGAGTAACCTCGTCGCCGGCGCGCAAAAGCTGGTGCGCGGCAAGGCGCTCGTGTACGGGCAGAGCATCACCGACGCATGCATCGACTGGGGGCAGACCTACCCGCTGCTGAAAGGGCTGGCCGCCGCCGCACAAGCCCGCCGCACGGCTGGTGATCGCTCGCCCGCCGTAAGCGTCCCTTAGCGTTGCAGGCGGGAGGCGGCAGAGGTTGCTTGAAAGGCGAGGACGATGTCTCAGGGGCTGAAGCCCACGTCCTTTCTGCGAAGTTTTTCGGCACGAGTAAACTCGTGCCCTGATACAAACCGATCAGGTATGGATTCATCGGACGCTCCCTGGTCCCCGGTCGGACCTGGTAACGCTCCCCCGGTCACAAAAAGATCGAAAAACATGATCCTCCGGAATCAGCAGGATGGAGTCGCGCAGAAATTCATGCTGCGGTCTTTATGCCCCATGCGCTACATTGATGGGCGATGACAGCCATTGCTTCCCCCGCAATTCACAACCTGATCGGCGGCAAGTGGGTCACCTCGACCAGCCCCGCCGGCATTGAGCTCTCAAACCCGGCAACAGGCGAGACGCTGGGGCAGTCACCAGCGGGCTCCGCGGCGGAAGTCGACGCAGCGGTGCAGGCGGCGCATGCCGCGTTTGCCTCGTGGCGCAGTGTGCCTGCCGTCGATCGCGTGCAGTATCTCTTCAAGCTGAAGGCGCTGCTTGAGGAACGCCTGGACGAACTGGCCCAACTGATCACCATCGAGAACGGCAAGACGCTGGCGGAGTCGAAGGGAGAGCTGCGGCGCGGCATCGAGAACGTTGAAGTGGCGTGCGGCATTCCCGTGCTGATGCAGGGCTACTCCCTCGAAAATGTGGCGCCGGGCATTGATGAAATCATGATCCGGCAGCCGCTGGGCGTGTGCGCGGCGATTACGCCGTTCAACTTTCCGCTGATGATTCCGCTGTGGTTTATGCCGTATGCCATTGCAACGGGCAACACCGTGGTGTTGAAGCCCAGCGACCGGGTTCCCTTCTCTGCCGCGCGTCTGCTGGAGCTGATGCAGGAGACGGGGCTTCCCGACGGCGTGGTGAATCTGGTGAACGGCGGCAAGCCCGCGGTGGATGCGCTTCTCGACCATCCGCTGGTGCGCGCGGTGAGCTTTGTGGGATCGACACCGGTGGCGAAGTATGTGTATTCGCGCGGATCGGCCAGCGGCAAGCGCGTGCAGTGCCAGGGCGGCGCAAAGAACCATGTCGTCGTGCTTCCGGACGCGGACCAGGAGACCACCACGAAGATCATCGCCGACTCGGCTTTCGGTTGCGCGGGACAGCGATGCCTCGCGGTGAGCGTGACGGTGACGGTGGGCGAGGCGAAGGACTGGTTCCGCGACTCCATCTCTGCGGCGGCGGCTTCGCTGAATGTGGGCGACGGGCTCGATCCGGCGACACAGATGGGACCGGTGATTACCCAGGCCAGCCGCGAGCGCGTGGTTTCGCTTATCGGGCAGGGCGCAGACCAGGGCGCAAAGACGATTGTGGACGGCCGCGGCAAGCGCGTGAACGGCGGGGCCGGTTCGTTTGTGGGCCCGACAGTGCTGGACGGGCTGCCGGCGACCAGTTCGCTGATGGAGACGGAGATCTTCGGGCCGGTGCTCTCGGTGGTCCACGCGGACACGGTGGACGAGGCTGTGGCGATGATCGAGCGGTCTGTGTATGGCAATGCCAGCTCCATCTTCACCACGTCGGGCGCTTCGGCGCGCAAATTCCGCAATCTTGTTTCGACGGGAAACGTAGGCATCAACATCGGCGTGCCCGCACCCATGGCCTACTTCCCGTTCTCGGGATGGAAGGGCAGTTTCTTCGGCGTGATGCACGCGCAGGGGCGCGACGCAATCGAGTTCTTCACCGACAAAAAGGTGATCGTGGAGCGCTGGCCGAAGGAGTGGTCGCGAAAGTTCTGAACGCGTTCGATGCGCCTGCTTCGCAAGAAAGGGGAACGCCGGCGGGCGCGCTCCCCTTTCCGTATTGCGGGCCCGTGAAATTATGAATGCGGAAGAATCAGGAGCCCCGATTGCAGCAGCAGTTCGGTCAGCCGATCGAGCGCTATCGGATATTTATACGAGATAGTCCGCAGGCCGACGCCGAGCAGAACCGCGGTCTCAGCATGCGTATACTCCTGCAGGGCAACGCGGCTCAGAATCGCGCGATCGAACGGCCCCAGCTTCTTAAGGCAGCGCTCGATGTCGAGGACGAAGATCACAGCATCTTCGAAGGTCTTGACCCTGCGGCAGGAGACCCATCCCCGCGCGACTGGTTCGCCCAGAATGGCCGGCGCACGACCAACCAGCATGGAGGCGTAGAGATAGCGCCTCAGCAGTTTCTCAGTGTGCTTGCGGTAGAAGGCGAGGCTGATCTCCGGAACGTCTTCGGCGGCGGTTTCCTGTTCCGAATGGGTGGGATTGGGTTCGGCAGGCGATTCAGCGTGGGCGGTGCGCCATTTCTTGATCACGGTTGCCGTTGCCCACATGGTCGGCAGTTGCAGGGCTGCGCTCACTCCGCACCTCCCTCTGCCGTGGCTACAGCCCAGACTTTGAACAACCGCTTTCTTGGTGGCCTCCCAGGCCGTTTTCGGGTTTCAGGGCTTGGAAAAGTCTCCAACTTTTTCCGGCAATCACTGCAATACACCGTTGCCATGTTGAAGGGGCGGTACCAGAGACAGCCGCATCCTTCGCATATTTTTAGTTGTACGCGCAAGTCCATTTCGGATTCCCCAATGAATTGCTTTCTCCCGCTCGTTCAGTTTCTTGTCTTCTGTTTGGCGGGTTGAAAGGAGCAAGGCATTCGCGCCCGGGGTTCTGCTGCCCTGGTGTGCGATTGCGGAGTGTGCTCGGAGGAGGTTGGTCATCACGATGAGCGCGCAGAATCTGGAATCAGCTCGACCGGTGGCGGCAAGCCTCCTGAGAGGCCTGGCTTGCGGCTGGCTGGTTATCGAAGAGGACTAACACCCTTGTTCGATTGCGAGAGTGAGCCGCATCCCAGAGAATTCTCCACAACCTGTGCGAGTTGAAGTAAACCCAATCTAGAGAGACGTATCCCCTACGTCAACGCTGCCAGGCATATTTCCTCGTTCGTTCTGTTGGAAGTGCACGCGACCCAAGAGAATGAAGCCTGAATTGCTCAAATCGGTTTGCTCAAAGAAAACAGCAGCCGGGTGTCTCCACGACAGGCAGCAAACTTTCCACAGATGAATCTTACGCAGATGCACGAACACCTTCGCTTGGAGATGCTGCGCAGAGTCCAGCGCGGCTCTCTGAGTATTTCTCTGCTTTCGCGACAGACCGGCCTTGGCAAGTCGCATTTGTCCAGCTTCCTCCACGCCCGGCGGCGGCTGTCGCTGGAGAGCATAGACCGGCTGCTGTCGGCGCAGCACCTGGCCGCCGAGGATCTGCTGGGACCGGGCGCCGGCGGCGGTTCTCAGAGGAACAACGGCGAGATCACCTCGGTTCCTGTGGTTTCGCATGCCACCGCGCTGTTCGAGCCGGTGATCAGGCCCAGCGCCGTGCACATGATGCTCCAACTGCCGCAGGGAGCCATGCGTGCACTCAAGGCGCGATCCGTGGCGGCGCGACGCCAATGGCAGCGCTTCGTCGCCATCCGGATCGCTCACTTGGATGCGCTGCCAATGGATCCGCTGCTCCAGCCGGACGCATTGGCGGTGATCGACCGCCACTACAACTCGCTGATTCCCTATCGCGCAGGCCGCCCCAACCTGTATGCCGTGCGCGATGGCGCTCGATTGACTCTGCGGTATGCGGACTTTGTGGCGATGCGTCTGGTGCTGCGCCCGCTGAGCATGGCCTTTCCCGTCGACCTGATGGAGACCGGCCCCGAGGCCTCACCCGGCGAGCTCATCGCCGGCCGCGTCGTAATCACGATCAATGAGCTGTAGGCAAAGCTGGATGCCCCAGGTCTCGATTTTGAGACCTGGGAGAGCTACCACGTGACCGAGTTTGGCGATTCATCCGGAGTGTCTGGCCTGGGCGACTGCGAACAAGAACTGCGATTTTGGCGATCGGCTATGAAAGTCTTGGTTCAGCACGGTCAGCCAGTGCTCACCCATTACACGTCGTGCGTGACATCGGCGTTGTCGAAGCGCGTGAACTTTGACACAAAGTTCAGGAAAATCGTGTCTGTGGGCCCGTTGCGCTGCTTCGCGATGATGATCTCCGACTTGGCCCGGTCGGATTCCGACATCTCCTGGTCCCGGCTGTAGTAAGCCTCGCGATGAATGAACGCAACCACGTCAGCATCCTGCTCGATGGAGCCGGATTCCCGAAGGTCGCTTAACATGGGGCGCTTGTCATCGCCGCGGCGCTCGCTGTTACGGGAAAGCTGCGAGAGCGCGATGACGGGAACATTAAGCTCCTTGGCCAGCGCCTTCAGGCCGCGCGAGATTGCCGATACCTCCTGCGTACGGTTTTCGTAGCGCTTGCCGCCGGCCGAGGGCAGCGTAGCCGACATGAGCTGCAGATAATCCACGACGATCAGGTCCAGGCCGCCTGACGTCTGTTTGAGGCGGCGCGACTTGGCACGCATCTCCGCCAGCGAAATGCCGGCGCTGTCGTCGATGAACAGCCGCGACTCGACAAGCTGTTCGAGCGCGTTCTGCAGCTTCTGTTGGTCTTCGCGGCCCAGAAAGCCGGTTTGCAGCTTGCGCTGGTCAACCCACGCCTGCGAGGCAAGCATCCTTCGCAGCAGCGACTCCTTGGTCATTTCCAGGCTGAAAACGGCAACGGTGGCCTTGCTCTGGATAGCGGCGTTCTCGGCGATGTTGATGGCGAAGGCGGTCTTGCCCATCGAGGGGCGCGCGGCAATGATGATGAGCTCGCCCTTTTGCAGGCCGCTGGTTAGCTGGTCCAGCTTCGTAAACCCGGTTGCCAGGCCCGTAATCTCCCGGCTGTTCTTGTAGAGATTGTCGATCGAGCCGAACGAATTCTGGACGATCAGATCCAGCGACTCGAGGCCACGTACAATTCCCTTTTCGCTGACCTCGAGCAGTTGCGCCTCGGCGGCGTCGAGGACCTCGAGCGCAGTCTCGCTCTGGTCGGCCGCTCGCGCAATTGCCGCCGAGCAGATCAGCATGAGCCGGCGCAGAAGGCTCTTGTCCTTGACGATGCGGATGTAATCTTCGATGACCGGCCGCACCGGCAAGCCCTCGGTGAGCGACGCCAGGTAGGCCACGCCGCCAACGGATTCGATCTCTTTGTAGCGCGCCAGTTCGTTCGAGAGCGTGACGATATCCACGGCGCGCTGCTCGTTCATCAACTCGGTCATGCGCAGAAAGATGCGCCTGTGCGAGTCGAGCGAGAAGTCGTCCGCCTCGAGCCGTTCGGAGGCCTCGGAGTGGGCAGCGTTGTCGAGCAGAATGGCGCCGAGAATGGTCTTCTCGGCGTCGATGTTCGCCGGCAGACCGGCATCGAGCGATGTGACGTCAGGCAGGGTGGCCATACCCTAGAGTGTAGGGCGAAGAGCCTCGGCTGGTTTGTGTGGATTGCGACGGACCTATGTGGGAATCGAGATCGTCAGGCCGGAGGCGGCTCTTTCTTTACCTGGCACGGCCGGGAATATCTCCGGCGTAGTCAGCAGCTTTCACACAGAGCATCCCCGCGATTATCCGCGGTCGAGCAATGCGAGGAAACCATCATTGCTCTGAAATCATGACTTCGGAGGTACTGAAAACGGGGACCGTTACATTTTCAAAACCCGGAGCTAACCCCCGAAAAGCCCTCTCGGAACAGCTACAGGGTGACTACCATCTGCGCGGTGTTGCTCAGGATGAATCTCTTGCAGGCGAGGAAGGTTCCGCGCGCGAGCGTCAGACTGGCTGAATGGGGAGAAACCCGAACGGCGTGATCGCGACTACTGCACGATTGTCATGCTTGAGGTGCTGCCCAAGTTGATCGTGTAGGTTTTGAGGAATGGAACGACTAGGGGATAGGTATACGTGACGGTCACCTTTACCTGGTAGCCGGGTATGTTGTTGCTTTGTGTGCTTGAACACGACGTCCATGTGGCGGGCGGAGGCGTAGATGCCCCATTGGTGCACCACTGTGTGGTAGTGGTGACGCTCCCGGAATACGGGTAGCCCAGAGATTTTACATGCTGGGCAATATCGTTGGCGGTCGCGCCGGTTCCGTTGCCATCTGTCGGGGAGCAATACCCCGAGCCAAAAAGAAGATTGCAGGTCGATCCCCGGACAATCGCCCACCGGGTCGCCTCCCTGGCCGCATCAGCGGCGTAGTGATAACAGTAAAGTCCGATCGACAACTGGATGATCCCGAACAGGACAGGAATCAGGATCAGGCACGAGAGCGCCATCTCGACGAGCGACCCGCCTTCCTCGCTCCGAGCCGCAGCGACCCTGAGTCTCTTTGCAAGATGTGACGCTCTCCTGTTCATTGGTTCGACACCACCTCGGTCGATTGCCCCTTCAGCGTGAAACTCAGAGCTCCACCGGGGATTCGGATCAGCGGCGAAAACGTGGACTGAGTCTGGACTGTTACAGTCGTGACCATCGACGTATTGTTACTGTTGCACGTCGAATTGTCGGAGCAACTCGATGGTGTATAGGTCGTGTTGGCGCACGTACAGGCCGTAGTCACGGATGTAACCGAAATCGCGTTTCCTCCCACGAGGTCTGATGAGTCTGTGTTGGCCGCATTGGTGATGCCGCCCGAATCTGACAAACCCGCTTGACCGGAAGCCGCATACAGGGCTGCGGCGTGAGCCGCATTCGTCACCTCAATCGATGCGTATGCGAGCCTGGCAAACTCGGCGGCTCCCAGCAGCATGAGGGTGAGCAACGGGAGCGAGATTGCAAGCTCCACCAAGGCCGATCCTTCTTCGCCGAACCGAAGCGCCTTTCGGAACACTCTCATGATCATTGCGGTCCGCTCCTATAGCACCAACGTGATGTGCTTGAATGGCGTCGTGAGGGGGTTGTACGTGCTGTAGTTGGTGAGGTTTATCGTGCCATTGACGTAAATCTGGCCCACAACCAGCGTAGTGGCGTTAACGGCGCCGCCCTGGTCATGGAGATCTACGGGGGCACCCGGGGCAACGACGGCTCCGTCAAATATCGAGCTGCCGCTGCCGAACTGCAGCAGCAATTGGTTAGTATTCGAAGCGGGCTGGTAGATCGCAACTCCGTTATAGGTGCCGCTGGTGGGGGCATAATCGTAAAAGGTCGTCGCGGTGCCACTGTCATAACTGCCGCCGGTAACGATGACGGTCGCACCGCCAGTGGCGCTGTTCGTTCCAATCGTGGTGGCACCGGTGATCTTGACTCCGGTCTCGAAGACATAGTTTCCGGGGCCGAGCGTTGCGCTGCTGACAGTCACCGCGGAGGCCCCGTTGGCATAGCACACGTAATTGCCATACCCAGGCCCTGCGACTGTCCCGGTGAGAGTGGCAACGTTATTCACTTTGCCGCCGGGGCAGTCTTGTGTCGGGTCAAGAGGCAAGTTCCCCAACGTGCCAGGAAGGCTCTGGACACCGGTATTCGTGTATACGGGCGGACCTGGATCGCCTTTGCAGTTGCCCTTGCTCCCCTGACCTCCATGCACGTCGACCTGGGCGAAGTTGGACTTTCCCGCGTTTCCGGTAACGCACAATGCGCCGGGGTCGTTCGAGTTGACATAAACGCCACAATTCGGCGCATTGATATCGCCGGCACCGTGGATCCAGAGCGTACTCGGGTCAGTAGGATCCATAACATACATGCAGGTCTGCGAGGCGCCCGGTGCGCCTCCTACTGCCATTGCCGATACGTTGACCGAACTGAAGTTGCTGTTTTTGAAGACCCACTGGCTCATGGTGGCCATGAATATTGTCGGATTCGGCGTTGCCAGATTGACTTGAACGCATGATGGGCATGCCACACCGCCGGGGAGAGTCGGTGAAATGGTCACAACCACGGTGTTGCCGGTCACGGTATTGTCCACGCCATTTGCTTTGGCCGCGGCATACGCCTTCGCAGCTACATTGGTGGAGCCGTTGTAAAACATCTCCGTGGCGCCCGCCATGGCGGCCGCGTCTGCAGCAGTTTGCATATTCCGCCTTGCGTGAAACAACACGCCGACATCGACTGCAAGACCGAGGGCGCCAAGCAATACGGCCATGCTGAAGAACGTCATCACCAGAACCTGTCCGCTTTCGTCACGAAACCATTTCATCGAGACCTCCTGGCAGCGTTCCGAGGCCTGGCAAAAGGCACCTCGGAACTTGCGCACGAATGTTGAGGCCCTGGAAGCTCTCACGCCTGCAAAATCCCTTCCGCACGATCCAAACTCGGAGGGCATTCCTTGCCGCGCGCCTCGCGGATTCTTCCCGCGATTGGGCACCTGCGCCCGGATCCGAATACAATAACTGGGTGGCTTATTATCTGTTTTCACGCCATCCAAATCAATGGAATTGTGGTGTTTTTTCTGCGGCTTGCAGTAACCTGAGCGGGCCGGGAAGTCACTGCATTAAAGTTACCAGCGGGGATAACGCGGCGCTATGCGCACTAAGAATATCGACTTACCGAACGTCGACAGAATCTCCTCAACGCGAAGAGACACCGCAGCTCAAGAATTGCCGTAGACATTCACTCCGGTTTGCATGCAATTATCGGCCTTTGTCTCATAATTAGGTCGAGTGCCTCATCCATGAGAAGAGAGGGCCTCCCCCTACCCCTCCCCCCTTCTATTCTCTTTTCATTCGCCATGGTTCGCGTAAGATACCTGTATATAAAGGATTGCAATGAAATCATTCCATGGAAACTGCACATCATTCAGTGCAAAGAACCGCGAATGATGCAAGCTGCGGCGGCGTTCACTAACTCGCTGCCGGTTTCCACCGCAGGATCGGTTTGCGCGCCGCCTGCACTTCATCGAGCCGCGAAACGCGGGTGGAGTGAGGCGCCGTCTTGACCAGCTCCGGATTCTCCTCGACCTCCCGTGCAATCGACCGCATGGCGTTGATGAAGAGGTCAAGCTCCTCAAGTGATTCACTCTCCGTCGGCTCAATCATCAGCGCGCCCTGCACGATGAGCGGGAAGCTGACGGTGTAAGGGTGAAAGCCATAGTCGATGAGCCGCTTGGCGATGTCGCCGGTCTTCACGCCCTTGGCCGCCTGGCGCTTGTCGCTGAAGACGACTTCGTGCATCGAGGGCGTCTTGTAGGGCAGCTCGTACAGGTCTTCGAGATTCTTGCGGATGTAGTTGGCGTTAAGCACCGCGTCTTCCGTCGTCTGGCGCAGGCCATCGGGACCATTGGCCAGGATGTAAGCCAGCGCGCGGATGAACATGCCGGTGTTGCCGTAGAAGGCGCGCACCCGGCCCACGGACTGCGGGCGGTCGAAGTCCCAGGCCAATTGAATCCCATCGTTGGGTGCCCCAGGTTTCGCTTTTGAGACCTGGGAATCGACGGTCGCGCGCCGCACCAAAACCGGAGTAGGCAAAAACGGCTCAAGGAATTTCTTGCACGCTACCGGGCCGGATCCCGGGCCGCCCCCACCGTGCGGCGTCGAAAACGTCTTGTGCAGGTTCAGGTGCATCACGTCCACGCCAAAGTCACCGGGCCGCACTTTACCGACCAGCGCATTCATGTTCGCGCCATCCATGTAGAGCAGAGCGCCCTTTGCGTGGAGGATCTCGGCGATCTTGTGGATCTCGTTTTCGAAGACGCCGAGCGTCGATGGATTGGTGAGCATCAGCGCGGCGGTATCTTCATCCACCTGGCGCGCCAGTGCGTCAAGATCGATGCCGCCGTCGGCGTTCGATTTCAGATTCTCGACCTGGTAGCCGCAGATTGCAGCCGTTGCCGGGTTGGTTCCGTGTGCCGAGTCAGGGATGATGACTTTGCGGCGAGCATTGCCCTGCGACTCATGCCAAGCACGAACCAGCAGGATGCCGGTGAATTCGCCATGCGCGCCGGCCGCGGGCTGCAGGGTGATCGCGTCCATGCCGGTGATCTCGATGAGACAGCGCTGCAGCAGGTCGATGATTTCAAGCACGCCCTGCGCAAGGGATTCGGGACGATACGGATGCGCCTCGGCCAGCCCCTCGATGCGCGCGACGAATTCGTTCACGCGCGGGTTGTACTTCATCGTGCATGACCCGAGCGGATACATGCCGAGGTCGATGGCATAGTTCCACGTCGACAACCGCGTGAAATGCCGGATGATCTCGATCTCGCTCAACTCCGGCAGCAATCCCGGCGTCTTGCGGTGCGCGGCGCCGAGCAGCGCCGCTGCATCGACTTCAGGCACATCCAGCGGCGGAAGCTTGTAAGCACGCTTGCCCGGCGAGGACTTCTCAAAGACTAGCCCTTCGTTCTGCGTCTGGTGGGGACGAACCTTCCCGATGCCGCGATTGGTTGCGTTTTCCGCTACTGCCATTCTCTAACCTCGAAATCTGCCTTCGCTTGCGGTAGCCCGATCGTGATCAATTCGAACATCCGCTTGCCCCCGAATTCCCCTTGCCACCGTCCGCGATTATGCCTCTACCGGCGCTGCGGCGAGCACTCTCGCTGCATGATCGATTGTTTCGCGCGCGACAACTTCTGTCGCGCACCAGAGGGTTGCATTCTTCAGTTCGGGATACCAGCGGCTCAACTCAACGCCGCCGACGATCTTCTCGTCCATCAGCCGCTGACTCCACTGCGCCGGCGACTCCTGCGTCTGCAACACAAATTCGTGGAACCGCGGAGCGCCCTTGAAAAGCAGGTTCGCGCCGGGCTGCGCGCTCAGCGTCTTCGCGGCGTAGGCAGCCTTGGCGAGATTATGCTCGGCAAGCTCGCGTATGCCCTCCTTGCCGTAGACTGTCAGGAAGATCGTCGCCATCAGCGCAACCAATGCCTGATTCGTGCAGATGTTCGAGGTCGCCTTCTCGCGGCGGATGTGCTGCTCGCGCGTGGCAAGTGTCAGACAGAAGCCGCGATTCCCGTTGCCGTCGACCGTCTGCCCCGCAAGCCGCCCGGGCATCTGGCGCAGGTATTGCTCCTTCGCCGCAATCACGCCGCAGAATGGGCCCCCATAGCTGAGCGCCACGCCGAACGACTGCGCCTCCATGCTGACGATGTCCGCCTCCACGGGCGGCCGCACGATGCCCAATGACACCGCCTCCGCAATCGACACGATCAGCAGCGCGCCCTTTTTGTGTGCGATCTCCGCGATTGCCGGAATATCTTCGATGACGCCGAAGAAGTTCGGGCTCTGCACCAGCACTGCCGCTGTCTCTTCCGTTACGGCGGCAGCGAGCGCATCAAGATCGACGCGGCCCGTCTCGGCAACATAGCCAACCTGTGCCGTCGGCATGTCGCGATAGCGCAGGTACGTATGCAGAACTTCGCGATACTCCGGATGCACCGTCGACGCGACCACCGCCTTGTGGCGCCCGGTCACGCGCATCGCCATCAGCACCGCTTCGGCTGCGCCGGTCGAGCCGTCGTACATGCTGGCGTTGGCCACGTCCATGCCGGTGAGCTCGGCGATCATCGTCTGGAACTCGAAGATAGCCTGCAGCGTTCCCTGCGTGATCTCCGCCTGGTAGGGCGTATAGCTGGTCAGAAACTCGCCGCGCTGGACAAGCGAATCGATGATGACGGGCCGGTAGTGCCGGTACGCGCCCGCGCCCAGAAAACTTGCGCAGTCCGTTGCGTTCTTCTGGCCCGCGGCTTTGAAGTAGTCGATGATTTCGCTCTCGGCCTGCTGCCGCGGCACGTCGAGATCGCGCTTGAGCCGGTATTCAGCGGGAATGATGGCAAACAGGTCGTCAATGGCCTTGGCGCCGATGGCCTTAAGCATTTGCTCGCGTTCAGCATCTGATTTCGGTAGGTAACGCATGTACGGTCCCTCCGGGACCAGAGTCTTCAGTTGTCAGTGATCGGTGTCGGTTTCCTCTCGAACGCCGGCGTTCCCGAATCCGGTTCTTGACTGAAGACTGAAAACTGACAACTGTGAACTGCCTTTAGCTTCCCGTCTCCTCGGAGACAAACTTCTCATAGGATGCGGCGTCGATCAGCTTTTCGTACTCTGCCGGATCGGACAGCTCCACCTTGATGATCCAGGTCTCGTGCGGCGCCTCATTGATCTTGTCGGGAGCGGTCTTGAGCTCTTCGTTGACCGCGGTTACCGTTCCGGTCACCGGCGAATACAAGTCGCTGACGGCCTTGACGCTCTCCACCGAACCGAACGAAGCATTCGCGGTGATGGAGTCACCCACCTTGGGAACATCTACATAAACGATATCGCCCAGCGAGTTCTGCGCGTAGTCAGTGATCCCAATGGTCCCGATCTTGCCATCGAGCGAAATCCATTCATGCTCGCGTGTGTAGCGGTAATTCGCAGGATAAGTCATAAAAGAACAAGCTCCTTTTCGGAAGACAAACGAAGCTACAGTGTACGACTTGCCGATGCCGCGCGGGGAATGAGGAAAAGACGTCCTTTCGCCTCATCAGAACCCTGCGGCGAAGGAGTTTCCGCTCTAACTCGCAGGCCCGAACGCGGGATAAGGTTCGAGGGGGACGATGACAACGAGTTCGAGCATGCCGGCACGGGCGATGGGCAGGCCCGCAATTGCCTCGCGCACCTCTGCTTCGCCGGGCGCCTCCCACAGGATTGCGGCGCCGGGCACATCGCCACGGCGCCAGACCTGGCGCAGAAGGCCGGAGGCGTACAACTCCTTGACGCGCTGGCCTTCCTGGGCGACGAGTTCGGGGGTAAAGGCTTCCGGCGGAAACGCATCCGTCCGGCGGCGCGAGAGCGTGAGAAATTGCATGTCTCAATTTTATTGGATAGGTGAACTGCCGCCTCTATGGGATTGGCGAAGTGCCACGGTCCGTTCAGGCTACGCTGGTTTCGACGTCGGCCGTCAGCCGGCGGAAGTCCAGCAGCATCTTCGTCCGCCAGATCACGATCATGCCGAAGGCGAGGATGAAGAAGACGCCGGCCGTCTGTTGCGTCGTCAGGATCGTGTCAAAGTAGCCCCTCGCGAGGATCCGGATAGCCGCCAGCACCAGGATCACGGCCAGAAACGCGCTTGAGCGCTTCATCCTTACCGTATCGCCCTGAACCTCCAACCGGGTGGTCAGCAGCAGGGGCCATGCAAGCGCCAATGCGCCGGTCAGGAAAGCGATACCCGCCCACGCCCACGGAACGCGAAACGCCGGATCCGCAAACATCGAGAATCCGGTCGCCATCCCCAGCGGCGGAATGATGATCTTCCTCACGGAAACCGCGGTGCGTGCTTCCCGGAGCCGCCACATGAGGACAACAACAGCTCCCGCCCCGGCGGCGAGAATCGATCCGGCAGCTTTCGCAAAGAGCGACGAGATGGGGGGAAGCGCCACCATGGTTCTATTCTATTGGATTCCCGGATTCCGCGCGACGGCTGCTTCCCCGCTTGTCAGTCTTTCTTCTCCTGGAGGTGCCCGATTTTCATCTTGCCAAATTGCTTGTCGAGCCCCTTGCCGTAGGCCTTCTCCGTGTCAGCCATAAACTGCTCACCGAAACCCGACGCATTCACAAGCCTGGCAAACGCGATAATTTCGCCCGTCTTGGCATCTACCATCGTCAGGATCAGCGTTGCCCCAGAGCCGGCGTTTCCGCCGAACAGCATCCCCATAGCCTTCTTGCCGCCTGTCGTTACCTGCCCTTCACCTTCGACGAAGACCAGAACGTCGGACTTAGCCGCGCACGGCAACAGCGCCACCTGGTCGCCGAGCGTAAACCGGGACTTCGCGATATCCTTCGGTTTGCTGTTCAGCTTGGCCGAAACCTCGTTGTATTTCTGTTCAATTTGAAGAAGGATCTGGCGTATCTCGTCGTCTGAAGCTCCGCTGGCGCCGGCATTCATGGCGGGCATCAGTGAAACGCCGGCAGACTTCAGGTGAGCCTCAACCAAATTCTGCAGGTTTGTGCTCCATTCGTCCGACTGTTTCGACATGCCCTCCTGACCCTTCACCCCTTGTTTTGAGATCTTGCCCTCCGCAGGAACCATGCAAGCGCTGCGTATCGCAAACTCGCCCGATTTGACCTTCGGATGTTCGTACGACCAGGACGACGTGGTGGCACGCGCCGGAATGCAGACAGCAGCGATGAGGATTGCAGAGAACCACAGGTTCAGCTTCATAACGTCACTCCTTGCAAATGCGGATTGTTTCAAGCGGCATTTCGCCGATGCTCGAAGTCGCACCAATGAGTTATTTCGGGCTGGAGGTCAGGGCGATCAGCTTCTGAACATTCGCCAGGCGCCGCTCGATGCGGAGATGGTCGAGACTTGTCCCCGCGACCAGGTTGAGATAGCGCCGGTACTGTTCGGCTGCTTCGGGGTACTTTTCTTCCCCTTCGTAAAGGAATCCAAGGTCGCGATAAGTGTCGGCGTACGCGGGATTGCTCTGCGCCACGGCGAGATACAGTTTCTCCGCCTGGGCACGGTTCTCGCGCTGCGCCGCCTGGCCCTCGGGCTTTTCGAGCAGCTTCTTCTGCTCCTCCTGCTCGGTGCGGTTGAAGAAGTTCTTCCGGTCTTCTGACTTTCCATGGCGGGTCAGCTCGTCCTCCGAAAGCGCCTGCGTCTTCGCTCCGAGTTCCCGGTACGCATCTCCCAGCAGGAGCTGGTACTTCGGCACATCCGGAAAGGCATTCACCAGCCGCTGGGCGGCGTGCACTGCCGAACGGGCACGGCGGCTGTTGATGTCCGCTTCGATGTTGTAGCTGATGGCCGGAGCAACCTTGGCGAGATAGTCCTTCTCCGAAGCGGGCCTTGGATCGGCTACTGGGTGTGTTGAAGCAAAATCGAGGGCGAGCTTGCGCCTCTCCGTCAGCTTGGGGTGATCGTGATAGAAGGTGTCGAACGGCTCGAATTCATAACGCGATCCCTGATCCAGCAGCTCGAACGATCGCGCCATCGCGTTGGGATCGTAGGAGGCGGCAACCATCGTCGAAAGGCCGTTGCTGTCGGCCTCCTGCTCCTTCTCCCGCGAGTATCCGTAGACTGAGGCGACCAGTATCTGGCTCGTCACCGCGGAGCCCAATTCCACCGCCGCGCCAAATAATTGAACGCCTGACGACGCACCGGGGCCACCCGGCGCCATAGATGCCGCCGCGCCCAGAATATTGATCGCCAGCACCTTCTTCCGCATGCTGCGGTTTTCGAGGTACAGGTGACGATTGTAGGTGTGCGTCAGTTCGTGCCCCAGCACACCGGCCAACTGGGCCTCGTTCTCCAGTAGCGCGAGCAAGCCCGTGGTCACATAGACCGTGCCGTTGGGCTCGGCGAACGCGTTCTGCATGGGATCGCGAAGAACCAGGCAACGAAACTGCACGTGTTCCGGCGTTGGCCGGTCGCCAATCATCCGCTTGCACACGGAATCCATGTAGGACTGCAGGTCCGGGTTCTCAAACAGGAGACCCTTCCTGGCAATCTGCCGATCAACTTCGTTGATCTCATCCAGCAGTTGAAGATCGATCTTCGTGAAGGTGAATCCCGAATCAGGCGCATCCTGACTATGCGCTCGGATGGTTCCGACGCCGGAAAACAACAACAGGAGAATGAAGAGGGATAGAGTTGAGAGGCCCCCTGATCGCAGACGCATGCGTTACCCCCGGTTCGTACATTGAGGACTCGGCCCATCGGGAAGCGCACAAAATATACAACCTTTAAATACGGGGAGCAAGAGTCACCAGCATTCTAGTGCTTGAAGAACTTCCCGTGTCTGCCGTTCGCCCAGGGATCATAGTGCTTGGCAAACTCTGCACGGTGCTGGACCGAGGGGTGGCTGTAGGACCAGAACTCCACAAAGGCGTTGGGGGCGGGGTCATCGAGCCACGCCTCGCCCATGTGGTTAAAGGCCGACACCACCGTCTTCTGCGGATAGGGCACCAGGCCGTGAATTGCCTCCTGCCCGTAAACATCGGCCTCGTGCTCGAAGTGCCGGCTGATGGTGTTGCTGACCGGCGTGAGCGCAAATCCGGCGATGGAAAAGACGAAGAATAGCGTGACAAATCCCGCGCGGCTCGCGACCCCGCGCACGTGCCAGCGCTCGCCGAAGCGCCGAACCAGCAATTCCGAAAGGTGTGCGCACTGCCAGATGACGAAGAACAGCCCGGCAATCATCCCTGCCAGCATTTTGGTGATGTGGTTGAGCACGTAGTGGCCGCTTTCGTGGCCGAAGACGAACATGATCTCGTCGTCGGGCATGCGGTCGGTCGTGGTATCCCACATTACAAAGCGCTTGCTCGAGCCGATGCCGGTGACGTAGGCGTTGATGCCGTTGCTCTTTTCGCTGGCCTTCATCAGGAACATGCGGCTGGGCGCGATCTTGACCCCGGTCCGCGCCACCACCTCTTCAAGCTCGGCCACCAGTGCCGGATGTGACTTTTCAAGTGGCTCGAATCTATTGAAGAGCGGATCCAGAACCAGCGGCGCCAGAAAGACCGAGACCAGGATCAGCGGCAGTGAAATCAGCCAGATCCAAAGCCAGTAGCGCCGCGACGAGATGCGCACGATCCAGTTGAAGAAGAGCGCAAGTGGCGCGCCGAGCAGGAGTGCCACGCCCAGTCCCTTGCCCTGGTCGCCCAGCCAACCGGCCCAGCCCTGCACGCTGATCTTGTAATGGAGGCTGGCCGCATGGGCCGCGGCATCAAGCGGCAGGCTTGCCAGCGTCAGCATCACGATAAGAATTGCGAAGAATGCCAGCCCCTGCACCCAGACCCGGCTCATCGTTTCCCGCGTCCACGCGTCTAATCGCGCAGTGGTACCCGAAGCCAGCAGCCACCACAGAACAATGAGCCCCCATAGCGAACCGGCAACGTCGAGCGTGACCCGAATCCGGTTGAGGGCAATGGCCTGCGCAAGTTTGTCGGGCGGAAGGGAGTAGGCCTGCTCGGAATGTGGTTGAGGATTCGCAACTTGCAATTGAGGCGGGGCCGGGTTCGGCTGGTCCGCTGCCCCGGCTCCAGTGGCCAGCAGCAGAACGGCCGCGGTACACACGAGCACCAGTCGATGGACAAAAGCCATGAGTTTTCCCTTCGCAGACGCGGGAGTCTGAGACAATCAAGTTTACCGATGTTATCCGCTGAAAACGTACAAACGCCTCCACGTATCTCTTGTGCGACGAGCTCTCTCACCGGGTGCAGGATTCCTGCGGTCGTGCTGGCCTGCGCCCTCTTTGCGGGCACTTCGGCCGCCGCGCAGCGGACCGCCGTACACGCTGCGGCCAAGGGCGCTTCACCGTCCTCCCCCGTTCTGCTCGACACCATGACTGGCGAACTGCAGCGCGCGTTCACCACGCTGGGCAAACCCGGACCGAATCAGAAGGACGCCGACAAACTGCTGCCGCCTTACTTCATCAGCTATTCGGTCAGCGACGCCACGGCCGTCACCATCCGGGCGCAATATGGCGCGCTGGCCGACAGCACCAGTAACCACGTTCGCGTAGCCGACGTGCAGGTACGCATCGGCGCCCCCAAACTCGACAACACCCACGGCAACCATCGCGCCTCGGCCGTCAACAGCCTGCAGATGCCGCTTGGTGACGATCACGTTGCTCTCGCCCGGACGCTTTGGCTCGCCACCAATGCCGGCTACGGCAATGCGCTCGACAACTACCTGCGCGTAAAGACCGAGGCCCAGGTCCGCGCCAAGGAAGAAGACACATCCCCTGACTTCAGCCAGGAATCGCCGCAGGTCTCGATCTCGCAGCCCGCGCCTTCCGTCGTCGTTGACAGCGTCGCGTGGGAACAGCGGGTGAAGGCGCTGAGCCGCGTCTTTCGCGACTATCCCGATGTCTACCAGAACATGGTGATGCTGACCGCGCAGAACGAGACCGATTACTACGTATCGTCTGAAGGCTCGCGCGTCGTCGCTCCGCACATGCAGGCGCGCGTCATCGTGTTCGCCGTCACGCGCGCCGACGATGGCATGGACCTCTTCCGCGCGCAGACGTTCGAGGCCGAAACCGTTGATGGTCTGCCCTCGCAGGCCACCATGGAAGCCGCGGTCCGTGACCTGGGCACGAGCCTCGAAGCTCTGCGCAAGGCGCCCGTCACCGAGCCCTTTGACGGACCGGCGATTCTCTCCGGCCGCGCCGCCGCCGTGTTCTTCCACGAGGTCCTCGGGCACCGGCTCGAAGGCCAGCGCCAGCGTGGCGACGAAGAGGGCCAGACATTTACCAAGGAACTGAACAAGGAAGTGCTGCCGCCGTTCCTCTCCGTGGCCGACGACCCGACCATGACGACATTCGGCAGGACATGGCTCAGCGGCAGTTACAACTACGACGACGAAGGCCAGAAGGCACGCCGCGTCACCCTCATCCAAGACGGCGTGCTCAAGACGTTCCTCATGTCGCGCCTGCCCATCGCCAGCTTCGCCGACTCCAACGGACACGGCCGCGCGCAGACCGGCCGCATGCCCACCGGTCGCCAGGGCAACCTGATCGTGACCTCGACCAAGACCGAATCCGAGGCGGATCTCCGCAAACAGCTTATCAACGAAGCAAAGAAGCAAGGCAAGCCCTACGGCCTCTTCTTTGAAGATATCTCGTCAGGATTCGCAGTCACCACGCGAAGCGCGCCGCAGGCCTTCCAGGTCATTCCGCTGGTGGTTTATCGCGTATATGTTGACGGACGCCCCGATGAGCTTGTCCGCGGCGTCAGCATCGTAGGCACACCGCTCGCTGCCATGAAGCGCATCATCGCCACCGGCGACAAGAGCGAGGTCTTCAACGGCGAGTGCGGCGCGGAGTCCGGCACGGTGCCGGTAAGCGCTGTCGCTCCCGCGATGCTCGTCAGCGAAATCGAAACGCAGCGCCAGCAGCAGGGCACCCAGCGGCCGCCGATCCTGCCCATCCCCGGCGCACCGGCAACCGCAACGACGAAGGAGGGCCAGTGAATCTCGCACGCCGGTTCCGTTTTCTTTTCGCGGCGGTAGTTCTTTCTTTCGCCGGTCTCTTGCCGGTCACTGCTTCCGCACAAGCCACGCGCGCCGAAGCGGAAAAGGATCCTGTGCTGAAGGCAATGCTCGAAGAACTCGACCGCAGCATGGCGCACTTGCAACTGCCCGGATTCGAGAAGCCGTACTTCATCGAGTTCCGCATTGAAGACGTCGACGACTTTGAAACGCGTGCAAGCTACGGCGCCAGCGAGGGCCTGCAACGCAGCCATGCACGCGTTGGTCGAATCAGCGTTCGCGTGGGCGACTACAAGACCGACAACTCCGGCCCGCGTGGCGACGGCGCCCTTCAGCTCGCCTCCATCGACGACGACCCCATCGCGCTGCGCTCGTCCCTGTGGACCGGCACCGACCAGGCTTACAAGGCCGCGCTGGCCGCCTACGCACAAAAGCAGGCGGAACTGAAGCAGGTGCAGACACTCCCGCAGGCCGACGACTTCAGCAAGGAGAAGCCCATCGTCTCCCTGGCTGATCCAATCAAGCTATCGGCCGACGCACAAGCCTGGACCGCTCGCGTCGCGCGAGACAGCGGAATCTATCGCACCGATCCGGCCGTCAGCGCAACCCAGCGCGACATTCAGTACTCGACCGCCGCGTTTCATTCCCGCGTCACCACCACCTGGATCGTCTCCAGCGAAGGCGCCATCGTGCGCAAGACCTCGAGCAGCTATTCCGAATCGTTCGGCGTGGGCACGCAGGCCGATGATGGCATGCGCCTCGACCGCTCCTACGGAACCAGCGGCGTCGTCTTGAGCGATCTGGACAGCCCCGAGGAATTCCACAAACACGCGGTCACCCTGATCGCTTCCCTCGGCGAACTTCGAAAGGCGCCGCTAGTCGAGGAGGAGTATCACGGCCCGGTACTGCTCAGCGCCGACGCCAGCGCCGATACGCTGCACTCGCTGCTCGCCGCCGGCATCACAGCGACGCGCCCCAAGCTGGGCACCGAGGCGCGCACCAACGGCCCATTTGCATCCAGTTATCACGCGCGGATCCTGCCTGAGTTTCTTACCGTCGTCGATGACCCCGCGCTGAAGACCTGGGACGGCAAAGATCTGGTCGGCTCGTACTCGGTTGACGACGAGGCGGTGCCCGCGCGGACGGTGAAGCTGGTTGCTGACGGGCACCTCGAAAACTACCTCATCGGCCGCACGCCGGTCCGCGACTTTCCCGAGTCGAACGGCCACGCCCGCGCCGGCGTCGCCGGCCCGCCGCATCCCGTTATCGGCGTCCTGAAGGTCACCGCGCAACAGGGTCTGAGCGACGAGGATCTGAATCGAAAGCTGCTGGAACTGGCCAAGAACCACGGGCTCAAGAGCGCATACTACGTCGAGACGCTCGGAACCGAAGTCACTCCGCGGCTGCTCTACCGCATCGACATGGAAGGCAAGCGCACCCTGGTCCGCGGAGCCGTTCTTGATGATCTCGATCAGCGCGCGCTGCGCTCGGGAGTTGAGGCCGCCGGCAAGAACCTCTGGGTAGCCAATTACGCCACGGAGATTCCGGAGACAGTGCTGGCCCCGGCGCTCCTCTTCGACGACGTCACCGTAAAACGCGCCAACGAAACCAACGACAAACTCCCGTACTACCCACCGCCGGATTAATCATGGGATCTTCCGTACCTGCACCCCGTTCAGGACTGCGGTTGCCTTTAGCTGGCGCTAGAAGATGCGTTTCACACCTTCTTCCTCCACGCCCCAACAATTGCCCCCATCAGCATCATTCCGAACAGCCAATACCCGGCATTCACCAGAAACAGGCTGATGGGCCGCACCTCAAAGATGTACTCGGTCGACCACGTCGTCAGCTCGAAACCCGCCCATAGCAGCGCGCCAACCTTCATCCCGCGCAAGACAGTCTGCTTGCCGGTAAGCTGCGTGACACAGGAGATCGCCATCGCCATCACTGCCGCCATCACCAGCGCGGTGGCGTATTGGATCGCCGGGTTTATCCCGCTGCTCATCAACCACTGTTTATTGCGCCCGATCCCACTTATCCAGGTATCCAGGAACAGCGAATACCATGCCGCTTCAAACAGAAAGCACGCGATTGCGGCCACCACAATCGCAAGGTAGTTCTGGCGAACTCTCGCCGTCTGCAATACCGGAACGCCGACTGCCATGGCGACCTCCAGTGAAGCTGGTGGCACTCACAATATTCTGTAATCTCCTCATCCCGCAACGAAAAACTGAAGGCCCATCGAGCCGCCAAAAACGGCGCAGCCCGATCCCTCCACCCGCCAATGGCGAAGCTGACAGCTAGGAGCTGGAAGCTTGAAGCTGCTCTTTCAATCGAGCCTCGTCAGGTACGCCGCGCCCTCATCCGGCTGAAGCTGCCGCGCCATCTCCTCAGCCTGCTCGCGATCGTCTCCCGCCGGCCGGATACGCACCCAGTAACTGCGCTCGCCCTGAAATTCGATCACGCGCGAACCCCGATATTCGTCCAGCAGCTTCTCCTTGTAGCGAATCGCCTTCTGTTCGTTTAGGAACGGGCCGATCTGCACACACCAGCGTCCACCAACCTCCATCGGCTTGGGCGTGTCGTAGACGTCGATCCGTACGCGTGCCGTGCCGGTGCGAAAGATGCCGATGGATTTCGCAGAAGCGATGGTCAGGTCGATGGTTTTGTCCGGCACAAACGGCCCGCGATCGCTGACGCGCATCGCCGAGGCCTGCCGCGTCTGGAGATTTGTCACCACGATCAGCGAGCCCATGGGCAGCGTGCGGTGCGCGGCCGTGAGCGCATCATCACTGAAGACCTGCCCGTTTGCCGCCTTCCGTCCCCTGTAGGGAGCCCTGTACCAACTGGCCTCGCCAACTTCGCTGTAAATGGGCCGGTGAGTGAGGATGAACTCCTTGTCTTCCGGGCTCACGCCGCCCTCCGGCAGCGGCGTGATCGGAATGCGCCCGGCGGCTGGAGGAGTCGGCGCCAGTGTGGGGTTCGTTGGCGGCTCATACACTGGCGGCGCGGTCGCCGTCGGCGGCGCAGGCGCAGAATGTTTCTTGTGGCCGCACCCAGCGGCTCCCAATACCGCAATCAAGAGGCCCGCCAGGTACGCGGTATGGCGCGCCCGCAGGTGCTCTGAATGCAGCATCAGACCCGGGGGCCCTTTTGCTGCTGCGACCGATCCATTTGATCGGCAAGGCTGCGCAGCCGGTCAGAGAGCTTGCGCATTGCCGAGATGGATTCGGTGCGCACCTGCGGAACCACCGCGTCGTTCACGTAGGCAATCGCGTGCCGCAACTCCATCTCGATCAGTTCGATCGCTTCTTCAATTCTCTGACCAACACTCGGGCCCGGAGGTGGTGGTGGATAAGAACTCATAACAGAAAACCTCGCTTTCTAGTCTCGATGCCGCCCATAAGCGCGTCAATGCCATCATGTGCGCGGTCCACAACCGAAGTGCCTCGCGAAACAACAGCCCCAGGAATCCCGTTCGACTGCCTTGCATCTAAAATCTTTTTGTGTCCGAATTCACTATTTCTGAACATTTTCGTCGGACATACCGGTACGAACATTAGCCTTAGACGAACCGGGGCGGCGAGCCGTACTGAGTACATTGTGGCTTAGGAACCAACTTGAGAAACGTTCCATCCAGCGAGGGAACTGCCTTGGGCGATGAAGAACAGTGCCTGCGCGAACGCCGCGGAGATCGCCCTCGGCTCCTCCCGCAAATCGGACGCCTCTCGCGCCGGCCACTTTTGCCCCTCGCCCTGTTGTTGCTGGCCATTGCCCCCCCGCTCTCAGCGCAGACGGAACCGGTAAACCCCGCCACGCCCCTGCCCGACGCGCCGCTGCCGGTCATCAAGCACGAGAACTCTAAGGCCGGCCCCTGCCGCGTGATTCCCAAGAGCGAGACGGCGGGCAAGGTCCTCACTGAAACCGGCTCCAGCTTCCTCGCCGCGGTTGCCGGCGTCCCGCCGATCGAAGTGTCCTCCAATACGGCTGTCGCCGGGGTCGAGAACCTGCCCCCCTGTCCGCCGCCTCCGATCATTAACTGGTACGAGCGATTCATCAACGGCCCTGAGGTCAAGCCCCTCACGCCGCGCGAAAAAGCCCGCCTTGCTGTCAAAAACCTGCTCGACCCATTTAACGCAGTTACCATCCTCGGCAACGCGGCAATCGCTGTTGGCTCTGATTCGGATACGGCCTACGGACCCGGTATGCCTGGATTCGGACGATATGTCGGCGTGAGCTACAGCGAAGACACCACGGCCGAGTTCTTCGGCACCTTCCTCATACCGTCTATCTTTCACCAAGACCCGCACTACCACCGCATGCCGAAAGCCTCCATCGAGCGCCGAATCTTGCATGCCATTGTGCAGGTCGGCTGGACGCAGGGCGACAATGGCAAGGGCATGCCCAATTACGCCAATGTCCTCGGCTTTCCCATCCAGGCCGAAATCGCCAACCTCTACGTTCCCGGAGAAAAAACCAACCTGCCTTCAACCACCGCCCGCGTAGCCACCGGTTGGGCGCTCGCACCGACAGACAACTTCGTCACCGAATTCCTGCCCGACATCGCCAGGCGCATCCACATCCGCATCGTCCTGATCCAGCAGATCATCAACCAGGTCGCCAAAACTGAGTAGCGAGACACGGAACCAAAGGCGTAACCCCTTGCAGTCTCAAGCCTTTGTAGCCGGCCAAAGCAGCCCGCTTGCTGCCCCATTCGCACCCCCTGAATCACCGTTCACCGGCCCTTTTCCCCATTCGCTGCGCACGCGTTGGATTGACTGCCTCCTCTCGTTACTCTTGTACTGAGTTTTTGGGTTCCGGCAGTGACTCCAGGCCGAGCCCGTTTGAGCCGGCTGATTCTTATTAAAGGAGATCGCGCCAACTATGTCTAAATCAATGAAATACGCCGAGAAAGCCGCCGTTTATGCGGCCAGGGGAGCGTGGGTTGTTTACGAGCGGCTGAACCGCATCAGCCCCAACCCCTCGTTCACGCCCAAGTGGAGCGATAAGCCCCTCCTGAAGAGCTACGAGAAAGAGAAACCCCCTCTAGGCTGGCCCCGCACCACGGACTCACTCTGTCCCAAGTGCGTCCCCGAGATCCGCAAGCAGATCCTCGACGGCAAGCTGCCCCACGAAGTCCTGCTGAATGAAAAGGTCGGCGAGATCAAGGCCCAGATCATCGAGCGCGACGGCAAGATCCTGATGGTGAAGGACTGCCCCAAGCACGGCCATTTTGAAGACGTTATGTCGATCGACCCGGCTTTCTTCAAGCACCTCGAAGAGAGCTTCCCGGGCCGCGACATTCGCGCCCACGGCGAGGGCGACAAGAAGCTGCACAATCACGGCACCTCGACCGTTACGCACGGCCGCGGCGGCGTGCTGACTATCGACCTCACCAATCGCTGCAACATGATGTGCGATCCCTGCTTCATGGACGCCAACCAGGTAGGCTTCGTCCACGAACTCACGTGGGAAGAGATCAAGACCATGCTCGACAACGCCATCACCATCAAGCCCAGGCGGCAGATGAGCGTTCAGTTCTCCGGCGGCGAGCCCACGCTGTCACCTTACTTCCTCGATGCCGTGGCCTACTCGCGCAAGGTCGGCTATAACTCAGTGCAGGCCGCATCAAACGGCATTGAATTCGCCAAGTCGAAGGAACTCTGCCGCGCCGCTGCCGAAGCTGGTCTCCGCTACGTCTACCTCCAATTCGACGGCATCGGCAATGCCGCCAACTCGCACCGCAAGGTCGGCAACCTCTTCGACGTCAAGCTGCAGGCCATCAACAATCTGCATGAAGCCGGCGTGGATATCGTGCCGGTCACCACGATCATCAACGGCATCAACAACGAGCAGGTCGGCCGCATCATCCAGTTCGCGCTCGACAACCCCAAGAAGATCAGCTTCCTCTCCTTCCAGCCCGTCAGCTTCACCGGTCGCGACGAGGACATCAGCGACGAGCGCCGTTTCGCCCAGCGCTACACGCTTTCGCACATGGCCCACGACATCAAGAACCAGGTTGGCTTCGGCATCCCGGAGCGTGACTGGTTCCCGATCAGCTTCATGACCACCTTCACCGATTGGGCCGACCTAGTTCACGGACCCAGCGCCGAGTGGGGCCAGCTCAACTGCGGCTGCCACCCGAACTGCGGTATCGGCATGGCAATGATGATCGACAAGGAAACCAAGGAAGCTGCGCCCGTCACCGCGTTCCTTAACATGGACCAGGTGGCCAAGGACCTGGCCAAGGTCAACGACGCGGCCCGCGGCAGGCTGCTCTCGGCCGTAGGCTTTGCCCTGGCCTTGATGCGCAACTACGATCCCTTCCAGTCGCCCACCCACTTCCGCATCCTCGACATGATGAAGAAGATGGACAAGACCTTCGGAGCCAGCGGCCACAACTATGGCAGCGTCAAGGGCGACCGGACGATGGAGGATATTAAGAAGCGCCGCGCCGATCGCTGGAACTTCCTCTTCATTGCCGGCATGTGGTTCCAGGATCTCTTCAACTACGACTTCCGCCGCACCGAGCAATGCATCATCCCCTACGCGACGCAGGAAGGCGAGATCAGCTTCTGCGCGTACAACACCGGCATCGGCTGGCGCAACATCATCGAGAAGATGCACATGACCGCGACCTTGACGAAATGGTATGAGGAGCACGGTCGTCACGAGATCTTCGCAGGCGGTAAGAAGGTCGGCATGAGCCACGTCGGTCACGAACTCGTACTCAACATGGACCACGTGAACGCCGAGGCCAACCACACGCTCGACGAACTCGGCATTGCCAAGAACGCCCGCGAAGAGCGGCTGCGTGCTCGCGATACGAAGGTGAAGAGCGATGCGGAAAACGCCCGTATGGCCAAGCTTTATCGCGAACATGTGCTCGGCGAAAAGCCCGTCGAGGGCCTGGTGAGCCTCGACGCCATCGCACCCGCCAAGCCCGTTGCGCGCAAGGAAGAAGCCGAACCCGTCGCCGGCGACTAATCAACCTTCCTGGGTGAGTGGGAGTCCACTCGAAAACCTTGGTTCTCTTAACCAGCAAGGCCGTTCCGCTTGGGACGGCCTTGTTGCATCTGGCGCTCATTAGACGGGTGCCCGAGGCTTCTGCAAGCGCTCGCAGCCCGACACTGCTGACAATTTCCGGGTACGCCGTCAATTCATCGTCCATCCACAGCACCCGGCGGTATCATGTTGGCCGGAGTTGGATCATGTGTCAATACGCTTTCCATTGCGAAGACTGCGACAAGGAATTCACCCAGCAGCACCACATGTCTGATATCGAATCTGATATCGAGAAAGCCTCGATCCATTGCCCGCACTGTGGCAGCACGCGGGTACACCAACTGGTTTCGAGCTTCTCGGCGGTAACGTCGAAAAAGAGCTGATCCCGGGGCGATCACGCTCAGCCGGTCGTTGCCCTCTGCCGGATGCGACGGCCGTGGCTTATGGTGCGCTTCCCTGCCCGATTGCAGCGCTCGCGGGCTCTCCGCCAGACGCAAATACGGCGCGACAAAAGTCGCGCCGTATTCACTCGAATCGCAGAACCTACTGCTTCACTCCGCCGTTCGGATAATCCACCCGCACCGTCAGAATCTCGTACGGATGAATCGGCGCCTTCACCACATCGCCAGTCACGACGAGCGGGCTTCCCTCCGGCGTCTCCTGCATGTTCGTCACCGTCGCACTCGTCGCACCTGGCGGCACGTGGAACTCAACCGTCGAGTTCTTCCCTGCCCACTCAAACACGCGGAAGACAAGGCCATTCGCGTCTTCCGCCTTCTTCACAGCCGTCAGCACCACGTTCTCCGGCGCAACTGACGCGAAGGAGTGCGTTGCCGGCAGCGTGCCCGGATGTGCGTTCGTCACTTCAGCCGCAAGCGGATAGCTGTACTCATAGCCGTGGCGCTCGGTCATCGCATCCTTCCACGTTCCGGCATGCGGATAGAGTGCGTACTCGAAGTGATGATGTCCCATATCGGCGTCGGGGTCGGGCCACTTGGGCGAGCGCAGCAGCGTCAGCCGCAGCAGGTTGCCCACGGCGTCATAGCCGTACTTGGTGTTGTTGATCAGCGAGAAGCCATGCTGCCCGTCGCCCAGGTCGGCCCAGCGCATCGCCGGAACCTCGAATTGCGCCTTCTCCCACGAGTTGTTGCGCGTGGTCGGCCGCTCAATCGTTCCATAGGGGATTTCATACGTCGCAAACGGCCCCGATGCCGCCAGCGCGAACGCCGCCTTGAGCAGAATGTGCGATTCGTGCCAGTCGAACTTGTTCTCGACATTCACTTCATCACCGTCCGCCGACAGGCTGTAGGTCTGTGCAAACTTCGAATTCCCCCAGTGGCTCGTCACCCGAATCGTCGGCTCCGCCGTCTTCTGCAACTCGACGGAATCCGCGTGCTCAATCGTCATCGGCGGCACATCCAGCGTGCCGGGATCGATGTTCCAGGCGTCATAGTCCTTCGGCGTGTCCTTGAAGAACTGGAGTTGATTGCCGCATGCCCCTGAAGCAAGCGCCTCAAAGTTGTTCTTCTTCTCGAAGAGGCTTGTGATGCAGCCGGTCTGCTTGTTCACTGTTACGCGCAGCGTTTCGTTTTCCAGCGTGATCGAGTCGCCGGATTGCTTCGCCGTCGCGCCGCTCTCCTCGTGATCTGACGCGCTCTTTCCACCGCCGATCCAAACCACTTTGTATCCCAGCGCAGGCACGTGCAGCACGTGCAACTTCACGTCGGCGAAGTCCGTCTTGGCGTCCGGCCTGACCTCGACCACCTGTGCACCCGTCGCGCTTTCCGGCCCTCTGCCGGTTTCTGCGTGCACCGTAACTTCGCCCGAACGTTCCCATCCGAGCGGGTTGTAGATGACAACCGGAGTGCCCGCGCCCGCGGTGTTCACCCTCTCATCGACAGTCGCAAGCGAACTCGTCGCAATCTCTTCCGTCGAGTAGCGGACCACGTCGTAGTCCTTCTGCGCATCCTTGTAGATCACGCCAATGCCCGACCCGGCTGCGAGATCGTGGAACTGGTTGAACAGCACCTTCTTCCAATCTTCGGTCAGTTCCGTTCCCGGATACTGACGGCCATCCAGCCACGCCAGCGACGCCCACTTCTCCGCATCGAGGACCTCCACCTCGCTCTGCCGCATGTTGCGCTTGTGGTTGGCCTGCGTCGTCATCACGCCGCGGTGATACTCGAAGTACATCTCGGCCTTCCATGTTGGAATGGAAACTTTGCCCGTCACCGCCGGCGGGGGCGTGTAGCCCTTCGCAATCGACCGGTAGTTCCACTCGGGACTTTCGGTCGCGATCTGTCCTTCAATGTGATCGAAGTAGTTCTGCGCGGTGCCGAACGGCATCTGCGGAAGCACGTAGGGCGGTTGAGCAGGCATTGCGTAGTGGACGCCCTGGTCGAGGATGGCCCGCGTCGGTCCGCCGCCGTGGTCGCCGATGCCGTAGAGGTCCATGAGGTCGGTCAGGCCGGTGGCACGCTCGCGTGCCTGCACCATATCCCTGGCGAGACGTACCGGGTTGAGGTTGTCATTGGCATAATCATGCGGAAAATACGCCAGCACCTTCGAGCCGTCAGGCGATTCCCACCAGAACAGCTTGAACGGAAGTTGGTTCGTATCGTTCCATGTCATCTTCTGCGTCACGAAATAATCGACGCCCGACTTCTTGTAGATCTGCGGAAGCTGCCATGTGTATCCAAACGAATCCGGGTTCCAGCCGATCCGCACATCCACGCCGTAGGCCTGCTTGTACCAGCGCTTGCCCACGAGAAGTTGCCGCACCAGCGACTCGCCGTCCGGCATATTCAGATCCGGCTCAACCCACATGCCGCCCACAATCTCCCAGCGCCCTTCCTGAATGCGCGACTTGATCTCGGCATTCATATCCGGATACTTCTCGGCCAGCCACTCGTTGTACGCCGCGGCCGATTGCGTGTAGGTGTACTGCGGGTACTCGTACATCAATTGCAGCGCCGTGCCGAAAGTGCGCTTTACCACGTCCACCGTCTCCGTCCACGGCCACAGCCACGCGGCATCGATGTGCGAGTTGCCGGTCAGGTGCCACGTCGCCGTCTGCATCAGCGGCAGCAGCCCTTCGAGCTTGCTGTGCGCGGCCTTCAGGCTCTCGTCGAACTTCGCCTGGTCATGCGCATCCAGCGCTTTCAAATTCACCGCGGCAATCGCGCCATTCAGGATGCCCATGCCTCCCTGGTCGCCATGCGGTGCGAGCGACGGCACAAGCTGCGCCCCGACAAGGAACTCCACGCGAAGATCTTCCGGGTTGGGCCGATTCACGGGAAACTCGATCTTCAGCGTCGCGCCCTCGAATCCCTTGGTGTCGACCGTGTGCAGCAGCTTGACCGCAACAGTCACCTTGTCGCCCGGTTTCGCATCGTCAAACAGAACCACCGGCTCGAGATCGTCGCCCATCGCCACGCGTCGGCCGTTAAAGTAGAGAATCTCCGGCATCGGCCCGTTGGCGTACGCGTGGAACTGGAACCATATCCGCGAGCCGGTAAGGTCGTATCCGTTCAGGGTGGGTGGAACGGTGTATGTCTGCCGGAACCACACGCCGTCATTCGGCGCTTTCGAACCAGGCTTGATCGCCTCCCAGCCCGACTCGTCCACGTTGGCGGCTTCGCCATGGGCCAGGTCGCCCGAATGCATCTTCCACTGCCCATCCGGAAGTTCACGTAAGCTCGAAAGCCGTTCGATTACAGTACGCGATTCCGGCGGGAGATTCACCGCGATCTTCGCAGCCTCCTCCGGGGACTGGGCCTGGGCACGCGTGATGACGAATGTTGCGGCTGAAAAAACAAAAAGCAGCACAATGGCAAAAGCCGCAACAGGACTCTGGCGGCGCTGTTTCAAAGCAAAAAACATGGCTAATCGCTCCCCGAGAAATCTTAAGGCATCGGGCCAGCCTAGCAGTGTGCTCTCTGCCGTTTCGTCTTATGGATGCCGCGAGCTGGAACGAGTTGCATGAATGGGTCTTTTTGTCAGGGCACGACTTTGACTGCGCCGAACACGGCCGGCAAATGAAGGGCTTTACAGGCTTCGGAAAACTCTTTGCGCGCGGGTCTTGTAACAGGGCACGGCTTCAACCGTGCCGAAAAAGCCTCAAAAATAAGAAGGCTTTAGCCCCTGAAGGAAACTTGCTCGCCAACTCAATGCGCTTCGCTCGTCCGCTCCAGATATTCGACATACCCCAACAGCGCGCCCCAGTGGTAGAAGCGATCACTGTTCTGCACGTCGTCGCCGGTGCCGAGAATGGCGTTGTAGTTCTCGTGCACGTGTCCTTTGGCGCGCCACTCCTTCAGAAACAGCTCGTACGACTTCTGCGCAAAGTCCTTGCGGACGGCGGGGTCCGGATAGTTTTCGAGGCCCAGGTAGACCAGGTAATTCATCGGCCCCCAGATCCGCCCGCGCCAGTAATTCTGATCGTGAAAAGCCGGGTCGTTGAACGCGATTGATGGGATGATCCACTGCCCCCAGAACTCATCCTTGTTCAGCAGATGCTTGTCGATCATCGTCCTTGCCTGCTCCGCCGTGGCAGCCTTCGCCAGCATTGGATAGAAGTTGGTCGGCGACAGCCGGGTGCTGAATTCCCCAGTCCGCAGATTCTTGTTCAGGAATATCCCGTTCTTCTCATCCCACAACGTTGCCAGCCTCGCACGATACTTTGCAGCGCGCTCGCGCAGTTCCTTCGCCTCGGCCGGCTTGCTCAGTGCATCAGCGATCTCGGCCAGCGCATCGCAATCGGCGATGTACAGGCTGGTCATGCCTACATCTGCATACTCCAGCAGATGCGTCTGCGGATTATAGAACGTGCCGTCGTACATCGGGCTGTTGTCGAGGCCCGACTCGAAAACCGCGCCCTGCCAGGTTCCACGCGAGGTGTCGTCCAGATTTACAGGCCGGTTATCCGGGTCGCTGCCAAGCACAATAAAGCCCTGCATCTCCCGGTGTTCATTCCACCATCGGTTCCAGCGCAGCAGGGGTTCAAACGCTTCGTTGATAAACCAACGGTCACGAAATTTGCGGTACAGGCCCAACACCGAGATGGCCCCGACCGGCGGCTCAGAACGATCCGTGCTCTTCCAGTTCCCGGCGCGCGCGTAGTTGGGCACAAATCCCTGCGGCGTCTCCTCGCGAAGCGTCTCAAGCGCGTTCGCGTAAGCCAGATCCTTGTTTCCGATGGAGGCCATTGTGGCCGCGAAGAATGTATCCCAGTCAAAGAGCACGTACCCACCCCAGTTGGTGGACCACACGCGGCTGACGGGCGAGATGACGCGCTGCTTCTCGGGCTCGTAAATCGTGTCCCATCCGAGCGTGGTCTCGATCGCATCAAGGATCGGCGCATTCGCTCCACTTGCAGAGATTGCCTTCTGATATGCCGCCTTTTGTCCTTCAATAATCGACTGGATCTTGGCAACTTCGCGGCGTTTTCCTGTACTGATGCCGAGGGGTCTCGTGAAATCAACGGCAAAGAAGGAACCGACCATCGGTGCGTTCACGTCATTGGTGCCGATCTCATCGGAGTCCGTACAGGCGCAATAGACCGGTATCGTTGAACCACCCGGCTGTGCCTCGATAAAGTTCCCGTGCTTGAGGGTCGCGCCAGGCCGGTTCCAGAGAAAATTGACCGAGAAGACCACGGTGGGAGGCAGCGCGGGCGCCCGCTTCGTCGGGAGCGGCGTCACCAGCAGAACGAGATCCTCGCCGTCACGCGCCGACTGGACGCGCCAGCTATATCCCTTCCAGTCGACGCGGAGTTCGGTATAGCTTCCGTCCCACGAATGAAACTCGGGCGTGACCACTTCCGCACCCGGCTCCAGACGGCCGATCAGCGCATCGCCGAGATAGGCGTCGCCCCATTCGCCTGTGTTGTGCTTCATACCAACATGAATCGCCAGCCCTTCGGGCAGCAGCACATAAGTGGTTACGCTGTGCACGTCCCACGTATTCCAGCCGCGCGCGAGGTGCTTCTGAACCCCTTCATATTGCTGCGAGCGCGGTCCGGGGCCATTCCGATCCGGCGCTACATGCGACAGCACCGGGGAATCAGATGAGGCGGAACTCTGCGCACCCGCAAAACCGCTCACGCCAAGCCCAATGCAAAAAGTGAAAATCAAACCTCGCAGAAACCTCCGCTTCGTCCGCAGTCGTCTGTTCATCGGTTTGCTGCTCCCTGTTCCTTGTCCACTGCCCACTGTTCTTTGAACTTCGAACACAGAACTGTGAACTCCGCAGTTCACACCCATCCCCCATCCACGATGTAGCTCTGGTTTGTAATCGCGCTCGAATCATCCGCCGCCAGGAATAGCACCAGCCGCGCCACGTCCTCCGGCAAAATGTCGCGCTTTAGCGCCTGGCGCGCCATGATCTCTGCCTTGTACTCCGGCGTGTAGACCAGCCGTTTCTGCTTCTCTGTCGCAATGGCGCCGGGCAGCACCGCGTTCACGCGAATCCCCGACGGCCCGAGCTCATGCGCCAAGGTCCGCGTGAGCCCCACGATCGCCGCCTTGGCAGCGATGTAGACCGGCACGCCCGTCGAAGGAATAATCCACGAGATCGAAGACATATTTATGATGCTTCCCCGCCCCGCCGCCTTCATCGCCGGCAGCACCGCTTGTATGCAGAAGAAGTGATGCCTCAGGTTCTGCTGCATGCAATGCTCCCAGAACTCCGGTGTGACATCTTCGATCCTGTGCCGCTGATCGTTCGCCGCGTTGTTCACCAGCACATCCACCGTGCCCAGCGCTGCAATCGCTTCCTTCACCGCGGCCTGCAACTCCCCGGCATTCGTCAGGTCGCAGTGAAAGAAGAGCGGCAAATCGGCTTCCACCCGCAGCAAATCTATTAACTGAGCAGCCGGATCATCCTGGACATCAAAGAAAGCCACACGCGCACCCTGCCGGGCAAAATGGGCAACAATCGCCGCCCCAATCCCCGTGGCTCCGCCGGTGACCAGTACAGCGCGTCCGCGAAGGCTGGGGTAAATGGCGTACATGGCGGGAGACGACTGAACGGCGTCGGGCATTCGATCCTTCCAGCAGGGTTCACAAGAGGGTTCTACGACCGGTCCAAGTATAGTGCCGGCTGCGACTTCGGTCCGTTTTGGGTACCCTCTGACCTGTTCTGAAGCGTATCCCACGGGCTGGTACAGCCTGATACACCGTCTCGCATACCGGGTGCATACTGATGTATGGGCCGATACTCCGGGCGACTCCCCCTTGGGTTACTCGCGAACGACTAGTCTGGCTATTAAGCTTTCACAAGGGAATTGGAACGATGCCGCAGCTTGATCGCGGTCGGAAAACCAATTTGCGACAGGGATTTGCGAAATTCCGCGCCCTGGCACCTATCCGTTGCGGCCTTTCGATGGGCTCGACTCGAAGGCGTTCGAAGCATTGAAGCTCCCGCGCGGAGTACGAAGCAGAAATCACCGGGGCCCCCGTGGACAGGTCTTCGGCCACGGGGTGGCCACGCACGGAGGGACACATGAAGGAAGCCGCCCGCTATCCCGGCATTCGAGTTACAGCCAACGGAAACCAGCTCGTCTCGTACCACACCGAGACTCGCATCGCCGATGCCGGCGTTTTCTACCCCATTACGCCCTCCACGGAGGGCGGCGAGCTCTTCCAGCAGGCTTATGCTGAGGGCCACCTTAACGTCTTCGGACACAACACAATCGCCATCGAGACTGAGGGCGAACATGCCGCCCAGGGCGGAGCCATCGCGCACTCCGTCTGCGGCAAGCGCGTCGTCAATTTCACCTCCGGCCAGGGCGTTGTCTACGGCGTCGAGCAGTACTACCACGCGCCCGGAAAGGGCTCCACGATGGTGATCGAAGTCGGCGCCCGCGCGCTCACCAAGCACGCCCTCAACGTGCACTGCGGCCACGACGACATCTACGGCGCCCTCGACACCGGCTGGATCATGCTCTTCGGCAAGGACGCACAGCAGGCCGCCGACCAGGCGCTCATCCTGCGCCGCGTCACCGAGCTCTCGCTCACGCCGGGCATGAACATCATGGATGGTTTCCTGACGAGCCACCTCGAGCGCACCTTCTACAAGCACGAGTCGGACCTGATCCGCGAATACCTCGGCGCGCCGGAAGACATGATCGATTGCCCGACCGAGGCGCAGCGCGTCCTGTTTGGACCCACCCGCCGCCGCGTCCCGAAGATGATGGACCTGGCGAATCCCATCCTGCTCGGCCCGGTGCAGAACCAGGAACACTACATGAACGGCGTGATCGCTCGGCGCAATAACTTCGCCGAGCCGATTCTGAAATTCCTGGAAGACGCCTACGAAGACTTCGCCCTTCTGACCGGCCGCCGCTACGGGCTCATCTCGCAACATCGGTGCGACGACACCGACACCGTCTTCGTCGCGCTCGGCTCCGCTGCCGAAAACATCGAAGCCGCTGTCGACTACCTGCGCGAAACCCGCGGCGTCAAGGTCGGCTCCATCCACCTCAACGTCATCCGGCCCTTCCCCGAGGCCGCCGTCGTCGCCGCGCTCAAGGGCAAGAAGAACGTCATTATCCTCGAGCGCACCGACGAACCGTTGTCCGGCGACAACCCCATGGGCCGCGACATCCGCACAGCCCTTTCAAAAGCAGTCCAGTACGAAGGCCACCCGGCCGCTGCAGGCCTGCCGGCAATCTCGCCCAACGAACTGCCCCGCATCTTCAACGGCAGCTACGGCCTCGGCTCGCGCGACTTCCGTCCGGAGCACATCATCGGCGCGTACGAGTACGCCACCGCCGGCCGCGCCCGCAAAGACGGCAAGACAGCGTCCGGCGGCACCAACTTCTTCGTGCTCGGCGTCGATCATCCTTATGCCGTGGTCGCCGACGAGATGCCGTCGCTGCTTCCTGAGGGCGCTGTCGCCGTCCGTTTCCACTCCATCGGCGGATGGGGCGCCATCACCACCGGCAAAAACCTCGGCGCCATCCTCGGCGACCTCAACGATCTGCTCTACGAGCGTGACGGCCTGGTCGACGAAAAGGGCAATCCCAAGGAAGTCATCCACGTCAGCGCCAACCCGAAGTACGGCTCGGAAAAGAAGGGTGCACCGACCAGCTACTTCATGGTGGCCGCCAAGGAGCGCATTCGCGTCAATTGCGATCTGCGCCACGTCACCACCGTTCTCTGCTGCGACCCGAAGGCCTTCACCCACTGCAATCCGCTCGACGGAATTCAGGAAGGCGGCAGCCTCGTTTGGGAATCCGATGCAGAAGGCGAGCGCGCATGGGAGAACCTGCCCCCGTGGGCGCGCAAGCAGATCATCGACAAGAAGATTCGCGTCTTCACCCTGCCCGGCTTCGAGATCGCGCGCAAGGCCACCGATCGCGCCGATCTGCAGCTCCGCATGCAGGGCAACGCATTCCTCGGCGCTTTCTTCGCCGTCAGCAATCTCCTCCAGGAGTTCGGCATCACCCACGAGCAGTACCGCGAAGTCGTCCGCAAGCAGTACGTGAAGAAATTCGGCAAGCTCGGCGAAGCGGTCGTGAATTCCAACATGGAGGTCATGACCCAGGGTTTCGAGCATGTCAAGGAGATCAAGATCGGCGAACTGAGCGCCTCCGACCACTCCTCGCTCCGCGGACAAGCCCTGTTGCCGATCCTCGAGCCCGTTCCGGCATTCGCCGAGTCCCACGAAGGCGAAAGCTGCGCGGTCAGCGGATGCCGCTCGACACCGCCGCCACCGGGACAGCCCGAGCGTCCTCCCGTGGCGAGCATCAGCATGTTCGACGCGGAATTCCGTTCCAATTACGGTTACGATCAGCCGGCCAGCCCTCTCGCTTCCATGGGCGTGATCGCCGCGGCAACCGGCGACACAGCATCGAAGTACGTCGCGCGCCGCGAAACCCCGCTCTACATCCCCGAGAACTGCACGCAGTGCATGGAGTGCATCTCCGTCTGCCCTGACACCGCGCTGCCCAACACCTCACAGGACCTCAGCACGCTGCTCCGCACCGCCATCACCCGCTACGTCGGCGATCGCGGCGAACGCGCCAGGATGCTCGAAAAGCTGCCCGAGATCGAGAAGCAGACCCGCCAGCGCATGCTCGCCGAGATGAAGCAGGGCACGCCGCTGCCGAAGATCATCCGCGAAGTCACCGAGTCGGTCGACGGTTTTTCAGCGGAAGCAAAGGCTCAGTTCTACAACATCCTCGACAAGGTCCCGATGGCCTACCAGAAGGTCAACGCCATCTTCTCGTCGCCCGAGCGCAAGGCACCCGGTTCCGGCGGCATCTTCTCCATCTTCGTCAGCGATCTCTGCAAGGGCTGCGCGGCCTGCGTCACGGCTTGCGGCGACCACCAGGCGCTGAAGATGGTGAAGGAGACCGAAGAAGTCAACGCCGAGCACGAGACCGGCACCGCCTTCCTCGACCAGTTGCCTGACACCTCTCAGAAGTACCTCGGCCTGTTCAACGCCGCGAACCCCGCCGACTCGAAGACAGCCACGCTGCGCAACATGCTCATGGTTCGTCGCAACTACGACGCGCTCGTCGCCGGCGACGGCGCCTGCGCGGGCTGCGGCGAGAAGAGCGTGCTTCGCTCCATCGCCGCGGTCACCGAGGCTTACATGCGGCCGGTTTATTACGCAAAGGCCGATCGCTTCGTAGCCAAGGCTGGTCAACTCGAAAAGAGCGGCGTCGCCAGGCTTGAAGCACTCAAGGCCGCCAATCCTGCCGGGTACGCAACACTCCGTCAGGCCATCGCGCACCTTGTCCTCGGCCTCGGCGGCGAAGAGCCGGAAGACACCAAGGCTCGCATCGCAGCCCACGAAGAGGCCAACGGCCCCATCAGCGATGCGCAACTGGTCGAAGCGATCGCGGCGGTGCTGCTTACCGAAGCCTTCAATCACAAGAGCCTGCAGGCGGTCGACGGACGCCTGGCCGACGGCATGAGCGTGATGGCAATGGCCGCGCACACGGGCTGCAACACCGTATACGGATCGACCGCGCCGAACAACCCGCATCCCTATCCGTGGATGAACTCGCTCTTCCAAGACGGCATCACCGTGGGCTGGCTGATGGGCGAGAGCTTCATCGTCGACCACGCGCGCCGTTCCGTCATCCCCGAGCGCCTCACCGACGCGATCCTCGCCCCCGAAGGCAAGCCGGGGGCCCCCACGGACGGGTCCATGTCCGTGGGGCCGAGGGGCATCTCGGAGCGCGAGTATTACGAGCTCACGCACTTCACTGATGCGCTGATGACCGACCAGGAAATCATCGAACTGCCCAAGGTATGGGTGGTCGGCGGCGATGGCGGCATGGGCGACATCGGCTACCAGAACATGTCGAAGGTGATCCTGCAGAACCGCCCGAATGTAAAGGCGCTGATGCTCGACACTCAGGTCTACTCCAACACCGGCGGACAGAACTCCGACTCCACACCGATGCTGGGCGGCAACGACATGAATGTCTTCGGTTCGGCAACGCAGGGCAAGAACACCGAGAAGAAGACCGTCGCCGAAACCTTCCTCGGCGGACACGGATCGCCGTTCGTCGCGCAGGTCTCCATGGCCAACGCGCCGAAGCTCTACCGCGCCATCCTCGATGGCCTCGAGTATCGCGGAACGATGTTCCTGCAGGCTTTTACCACCTGCCAGCCGGAGCACGGTGTGGCCGACGACATGGCGCTCTTCCAGGCGCAGCGCGTGCGCGACTCGCGCGGCGTACCGGAGTTCGTCTTTGATCCGCGCAAGGGTGAGAGCTACCAGGAAGCGCTCGATGTAAAGGGCAACCCGTCGATTGATCAGGATTGGTACGAAACAAAGATCAAATCGACCGGCGAAACCATGCGCTACACCGTGGCGCACTGGTGCACGACGGAGGCCCGCTTCCGCAACCACCTCAAGAAGATCAAGCCCGAGGCGACCGAGAAGCTGATCCACCTCGAAAACATGCTGGTGCGCATTACGCAGCAGGATGTCGTCTATCGCCGCTACCTCGACCCGGCGCACCGCTCGTTCATTCCCGACTTCGGCGTATACATCAAGTACGAGGAGAACGGAAAGATCGAGTACCGCGCGCTCTCCCGCCAGCTCGTCATGTTCTGCGTAGAACGGCGAAAGGCATGGCGCATGCTGCAGTCGAAGGCAGGCATCGTCAACAAGGAATACGCCGCGCAGAAGGCGCTCCTGGCCGAAGTGGATGCCGGCAAGATCTCAAGGGAAGAGTTCTTAGCCCACGCCCACGAGATGCTGGCCGAGAAACTCGGAACAGCAACCCCGGCGCTGGCAAAGGCGTAAACTGCGCCGACCAGCGTCCCGGCAGCTTCAATCGGATAGGGGGAGCAATGTTTTGCTCTCCCCTCCGACACCACCCGGCATGCGGGTCCGCACCGGGTGGTTCGAGAAGTTTATGTTAACCCTGTGCTCGCTGCAAACTGAAAACTGACGACCCCGAACTTCCTATAAGCCCTTTGCTGATATTTATTTGCGTATAAGTCCCTATCCAGGCAGAGGAATTCACAGCCAGATTCCGGGGGTAGGGGTAGTTCAAACCGAAAGGCGCATCTCCTACGCCCCCGGCTGATCACTGTCCACTGCCTAGGCGAAGCTGAACCCGCTCTTCTGCAGCGGCAGTGTTCGCACGCGCTTGCCTGTCGCGGCGAAGATGGCATTCCCAACCGCCGGCAGAACCGGCGGCAGCGTCGGCTCGCCGAGCCCGGTCGGCGAAAACTCCGTGATGCGCCAATAGATATCGATCTCTGGAGCCTGCCGCATGCGCAGCATCGGGTGCTGGTGGAAGTTGGTCTGCTGCACCTGCCCGCCGACCAGCGTAATCTCCTGCCCCATGTGGCTCAGGCCTTCGATGATGCCGCCGTAGCAGATGTTTTCAGCTGCGCGCGGATTGATGATCTGGCTGCCCACATCGCCCGCCGCCCAAATGTGGTTTACCGTCACGCGATTCTGCGCATCGACCGAAACATCCGCCACCTCGGCGAAGTAACCGAGATGGCAGTAGTAGCACGCGATGCCCATGCCACGACCCGGTGTGTGTTTGCGGTCCTTCCAGCCGGACTTTTCGGCAACCATCTCGAGAACGCCCTTCAGCCGCTCAGGATTCAGCGGCGGATCGCCGTCCTGGTTCTTCTTCTCCATCGGAACGGACGTGGCATTCAGAATCTCAATCTGTAACTCCAGCGGATCGCGCCCCGCAGCCGCAGCCAGCTCGTCAATGAACGACTGCCCGACGAAGCAAATGGCATTCGCTCCCGGAGCGCGCAGCCAGCCTGTGCGAAGCAGGAGAGGCATCTGCGACGCGTATAGCGCATAATTCGGAACGCGTCCCGACGGAAACTCCGTCGCATCGATCTCCGCGCCCGCGGGATAATCGTCGCCCGCGCCGAAGGTGATGAAGTGCTGGCGCCACGCAATCACCTTGCCCTGCCCATCGAGCCCCGCCTTCAACCAATGAACACCCGCAGCCCGATAAGCATCGTGCGTAAAGTCGTCTTCGCGCGACCACAGCAGCTTCACTGGCGCGCCAGTCTGCTTCGAGAGCCACGCCGCCTCGACCATGTATTCATTCATGAGCCGCCGGCCAAAGCCTCCGCCGGCGCGAATCATGTGCACCGTGATCGCGTTCTCGGACAGGCCCAACGCCTTGGCCACCAGCCTACTTCCTTCGCCGGGCGTCTGGCTCGTCGTCCACATTTCGAGCTTGCCGTCTTTGAACGACGCCGTGGTGCCCATCGGCTCCAGCGTGCCGTGCGCAATAAATGGATACGAGTAGACCGCCTCGATCACTTTGGCCGCGCCCTTGAAAGCAGCATCGATGTCGCCATAGTTGCGGATCGTGCTTTCCGGCGGGGCTTTCAGAAGATCCGCAGCCTTCTTCGCAAAGCCGTCGCTGCTTTGTGCCTGACCAGTTCCGAAATCCCACTCAACTTTGAGTGCTTTGCGCGCCTGCTGCGCATTCCACCACGTATCCGCAACAATCGCAACGCCTGGTTCTATTCCCGGCTCATTCGGCACGACGGCCGCTGTCGAGAGTGTTCCCTCGATCACAAGTGCGTTTCGAACACCGGATAACTTCCTGATCGCGTCAAGATTCGCGCTCTTTACCTTGCCACCGTACACCGGACACTTCTGGATGACGGCGTGCAACATGCCAGGAACTTCAATGTCGATGCCATACAGCGGTTTGCCGGTAACGATCGCGTGGTTGTCCACGCCGGTCTGCGGCTTGCCGATAATCCGGTAATCCTTCGGGTCCTTGAGCTTGACGTCGCTCATCTTCGGCGGCGTCATCGTTGCGGCGCGGCCGGCAAGCTCTCCATAATCTGCCGACCTGCCCGAGGCAGCATGGAGAACGTGCCCGGCCTTGGTTGTGCACTCTCCCGCAGACACGCCCCACTGCTCCGCCGCAGCCGCGATCAGCATCTGCCGACCGGCAGCTCCCAGGCGCCGCAGCGGCTCCCACCCAAACGGTGTGGACATGCTGCCGCCCGCGAACTGCGGGCCGTACTTAGCTTCATCCAGATCCGCCTGCTCCACGCGAACCCTGCTCCAGTCCGCGTCGAGTTCCTCGGCGATGAGCATGGGCAACATGGTTCTCACACCCTGCCCGATCTCCGGCCCGCGCGCCATGATTGTGACCGTCCCGTCAGGCGCTATGCGAATGAATGCCTGCGGCAGAAGCGGCGGCGGCCCACCGGGACCCTGCGCGCGCAGCCACGGCCGGCCATGAAGGCCAAGAATGAGTCCTCCGCCGGCAACCGCGGTCATCTGCAAGAACGATCGGCGACTGATGCGCATGGCGGCCCTCCTCACTTTCCCTGCGCGGCATGGTCCGCCGCGTGATGAATGGCTTCGCGAATACGCGGATACGTTCCGCAGCGGCAGACATTGCCGCTCATGGCCGCGTCGATCTCAGCGTCTGTGGGATGAGGATTGTGTTCGAGCAGCGCCGCAGCGGCCATGATCTGGCCCGACTGGCAGTAGCCGCACTGTGCCACATCCACTGCCTCCCACGCCTGCTGCACCGGATGCAGCCCCTCGGGCGAGAGCCCCTCAATCGTCGTGATCTGCCGGCCCTCGACCGAGGCGATGTGCGTACTGCACGACCGCACCGCGCGGCCATCCACAAGCACCGTGCACGCACCGCAAACGCCTATACCACAGCCATATTTGGCGCCTTTCAGGCTCAAAACATCACGCAAAACCCACAAAAGCGGCGTTTCCGGCTCGACATCCACCGTCTTTGGCTCTTTGTTCACAATCAACTTAAGAGGCATGGGAAAAGACCTCATTCTGGTGGGATAGGAAGGCTAGCAAAGGAACCCCCGCTGTCAGCGGTGGGTTCCAGATTACACCCAAAAAACTCGACTTTGATCTAACCGCCGGGAGACTCCTCCGGCGCAGGCGCCAGCGGGCTCGGTTTTCCCGGCACAACACGTCGCAGTTGTAGTAGATGAGCACCCGCTTGATCAGCGATGCCGGTTTGGCCGAGCCGTCCTGAATGCGAACGAGCCCTAACAAGAATGCCGCAACTCGGGGCCGCCACAACCGGCCCGGAATCGCCGGCGCAGAAGTCTTACCTCGCGAACTTTACGAACTTGCGCCCCGCATACAGGCGGAATCCGCCCGCGGGATCAGCCATGATCTCGAGCGGCATCGGGCGCTTGAGCGCTGCGTCCGTCGAGGACCCCACTGAAAGGACATCGTGCGCGCCGACGTCAGTTACAACGAACTTGTCCCCGACAAAGCCCACTCCGTAAACTCCGGCAGGTAGCTTCTGGCTGCCGAACTTGAGCGGAATTTCGGTGATGAAGTACGCCTGGTACTTTGAAGCGACGTCGCTCGAGTAGCCGCTGGTGTCAACGAGCGTGGCGAGCAGGTAGTAGCCGTCAGAGAACTTGATGCCGGTGGAGTTCCGCAACTGCGTGGGAGCATCCTGGGCCTTGTAATACACGCTGGCTGGAAGCAGTTTCTGCGTGTCGGAGGGCTTGAGGACTGTATCGCCGCCCTGGGCCACAGACCGCATCGGCGAAGTGATCACGGCCAGCGCCAGCGCAAAAGCACCCGCGAACTTCATCATTGCATGGAAGCGCATATAGGTACCTCTCTGAAAATAGAATCGTCCGGAGTATACAGCATCGATGTTTCCCTGGGCATCGACTTGACGTTGAGCTGCTCAAAGGGTTGCGTCGCCGTCCGGCGACAGGATGCGGCGACGGAGCATCCAAGCTCGCAGGTATAATCGCTCTGTGTCGACCCCGTCTGACATAACGCTTGATCAAGCCCAGGCAACATCCAGATTGCGCGCCCTCGAAGAGCGGCTGCGCGCACTCGGCAGCGTGATGGTGGCTTACTCGGGTGGAGTGGATTCGGCGTTCCTGGCGGCAACAGCCCACCGGGTGCTTGGGGATCGGATGCTGGCCGTTCTCGCCGACTCGCCAAGCCTGGCCCGCCGCGACATGGAGCAGGCCAGGGCCTTTGCCCTGACACACGGTATTCCGCTGCGCGTGATCCAAACCGAAGAACTGGACAAGCCGGAGTATCAGCGCAATGACGCAAATCGCTGTTTCCACTGCAAGACGGAACTGTTTGAAGGGATGAAGAAGCTGGGCGCTGAGCTGGGTTTTGCTCAAATTGCCTACGGCATGAACGCCGATGACCGGCGCGACTATCGCCCCGGGCAGCGCGCAGCCGAAGAGCACGAAGTGCTCGCCCCTCTCGCCGAGGCGGGGCTAACCAAGCAGGAGATCCGCGCGCTTGCCAGGGAGGCAGGTTATACGCTCTGGGACCGGCCGGCCGCGCCGTGTCTTTCTTCACGTGTGGAGTACGGCCGCACGGTAACCCGCGATGTGCTGGAACAGGTGGAGCGTGCGGAAGAGAGCATGCGCCAATTGGGATTTCGTGAATTCAGAGTTCGCCATCATGGCGAGTTAGCAAGAGTCGAGATTGCGCGTGCGGAGCTTTCGCGGGCGCTCACCATAGAGATGATGGACAGGATCTCTGCGGAGCTGCGCGGGGCAGGGTTCCAATACGTTACTCTCGATTGCACTGGTTTCCGTTCCGGGTCCTTGAACGCAGTTTTGCCGGCCGACGTGCTGATGCGGCGCGGCGCGTAGTTAGAATTCTCCCGATGCGAATTGGATACTTGGAGTGCTTTTCCGGGATTAGCGGCGACATGCTGCTGGGCGCGCTCGTCGATGCGGGCGTTCCCTTTGCCCTGCTTGAGGAAACGACCTCGGCCCTGGACGTTGGCGCGCGTCTTGAGATGCGCAAAGTAAGCCGCGGCGGTCTCTCGGCAACCAAAGTTGATGTGATCGCCGGAAACGGCCACGCGGTAGATCACGATCACGGCCACGAGAACGGCTCAGGCCAAACCCTTTCGCACGCGCACGAGCACCGGCACGCCGACGGCACCGTGCACACGCACGAACACGCACATAGCGACCACTCGCATTCGCTGCCCCATGCGGAGCATACCCACGAGCATCACCGGTCGCTTTCGGCGATTCACGCGATCATAGCCTCCGCCCCGATTGCCGATGCGGCAAAGGTGCTGGCCAGCCGCGCGTTCCAGTTGCTTGGCGAAGCGGAAGCACGGATCCACTCCACGCCGATCGAGCAGGTACATTTCCACGAGGTTGGAGCCGTCGACACAATCGTCGACATTGTCTGCTGCGCGGTGGGATGCGCCCATCTGGGCGTCGATCGGTGGCTTGCCTCGCCGCTGAACGTCGGCAGCGGCACCGTGGAGTGCGCTCACGGAACTTTGCCGGTACCGGCGCCGGCAACGCTGACTCTGCTTGGCGACGCTCCCGTGTATGCGGCCGGGCCGCCGATGGAACGCGTTACCCCGACGGGCGCAGCGCTTCTCCGCATGCTTGATGTCGAATACGCGCCGCTGCCGTCGATGCGCATCTCCGCCTCGGGCTATGGAGCCGGCGGACGCGACACTCCTGGCCAGCCGAATCTTTTACGACTCATGGTAGGCGGAGAAGCCGCCGGCGAGAGCGCCGCTGAGCCCATCGCTATCATGGAAACCGTGATCGACGATTCCAGCCCCCAGCTGATCGCTTACGTCAGCGAGTTGCTGCTTGAAGCCGGCGCATGGGACGTCTACCGGATTCCGGTGCAGATGAAAAAGGGCCGCAGCGGCGTGCAACTGACCGTGCTCTGCCTCCCCGATCGGGTTCCTGCTCTGCGCGATCTTCTGTTTCGCGAGACCACAACCATCGGCCTGCACTGGCGCGTGGAAAACAAGATTTCGCTCGCCCGCGAGTTTCGTGAAGTGCAGACCGAATGGGGCCCGGTGCGTATCAAGATCGCACGATGGCCCTCCGGCGAAATTGCGAACGCTGCGCCGGAGTACGAGGATTGCCGGCGCATCGCGGCTGCGCATTCCGTACCTCTGAAACAGATCACGGAACAGGCTCGGCGCATGTTCGCCGCACACGAGAAGGAGCGCTGATGGATCGTTCGCAGATTGAGGCGCTGCTCAGGAATGTGCAGGCAAACCGCACCACGGTTCCTGATGCGCTGGAGCGCCTGAAGGATTTTCCCTTCGAAGACCTGGGCTTTGCCAAGCTCGATCATCACCGCGCCCTGCGCACCGGAATGCCGGAGGTGATCTTCGCCGCCGGTAAGACTCCCGACCAGGTGGCCCGGATTTTTTCGCACATGGCGAAGCCCGGCGGCAACGTGCTGGCAACACGCGCCTCGCGCGAATGCTTCGAAGCGGTAAGCAGCGCGGAGCCGCGCGCCACGTACCACGAAACGGCACGCGCTATCACGCTGGAACAGGCGAAAGCTCCCGCCGGCAAGGGAAATATATGCGTGGTGTGCGCGGGCACCAGCGATCTGCCAATTGCTGAAGAAGCCGCAGTGACCTGCCGGTTGATGGGCAATGCCACGGAACTGATCGCCGACGTGGGAGTCGCCGGAATCCACCGGCTGTTCGCGCAAAAACAGCCACTTCAATCCGCGCGCGTTCTCATCGTCTGCGCCGGAATGGAGGGCGCACTCCCCACAGTGGTCGCCGGCCTCGTCAACGCGCCTGTTCTGGCGGTGCCCACCAGCGTGGGATACGGCGCTTCATTCGGCGGCGTGGCTGCCCTGCTGGGCATGCTGAATACCTGCTCGCCGAATGTCTCGGTCGTGAACATAGACAACGGATTCGGCGCCGCCTGCATCGCCTCGCTGATCAATCATCTGTGAGTGCGTCGCGTCACCGGCGGAGGGAAGAAATAGTTAGGCAAATTCTCCAGGACACCTGCACCTCAATTGGATAGCGGTCGCTTCCAGATTCGGGCAGGATGTCCAACCCATTCAAGAGCCTGCATCACTCTGTCGAAGAGACTGTCACAGCAGCAAAGCCAAACCGCAAATCGGTGACGCCTGTCACTGTCTGCTTCTCCATGCGGAGCCAATCATTCAGATTGCACGGGTGACCTCCCGCGCAGCGTGAGAAGGAACTCCGTGGCACATTCCAGATTGACGCGATTTCGCAGGATCTCGCAGATCTTTTTTCTGCTGGTGTTTCTTGCGGTTCTGATCCTCACATCGATGCGGCCTGCTTCGGCCGGTTTCGGCGAGATTCATATGCGCGGCCCGGTGCGGATGTTCTTTTTGCTCGATCCGCTGGTCGCGATCACCAACGCGCTGGCCACACACGCGCTCTATCGCGGCCTGCTCTGGAGCCTGCTGATTCTGCTGCCGACTCTGTTCCTCGGCCGGTTCTTCTGCGGCTGGATCTGCCCGATGGGGACGCTGCAGCACTTCGTCGGCAACATGCGCTCAGAAGCCAAGCGCGGCAAGCAGCTCATTGAATCGAACCGCTACAAACGCTGGCAGACTATCAAGTATGTTGTTCTGATCGCCGGCCTGGTCGCGGCATTTTTCGGTTCGATGGCGATCGGCACGCTCGACCCATTCAGTCTGCTGGTCCGTTCCATCGGGCTCGCCCTTCTGCCGGCATTCAACTTCGCCGCGCGCAGCCTGCTGGCGCCAATGGAGCACAGCCACATCGGAGCGATCAGGACCACAGGCGAATCGCTGCACACTGTGCTGCAGGCAACGGTCCTCGATTTCCGCCAGGCTCACTTTGCCCAGGGGCTTGTCCTCGGCGTCCTGTTCCTGCTGATTCTGTGGGCAAGCATGCGCGTAACGCGCTTCTGGTGCCGGGCGATCTGTCCGCTGGGCGCACTGCTCGGCGCTGTGTCCCGCTGGTCCATTCTTGGATTGCATAAGGACGCCTCCAGTTGCGACAAATGCAACCGCTGCCTGATGAACTGCCAGGGTGGCGACGATCCGATCGGCGGCGTGCCGTGGCGCAAATCCGAGTGCCTGATGTGCATGAACTGCGCGGACAGTTGCCCACACGGAGCACTGCAATTCCGCTTCTTCCGCAAGGAGCGCGAAGTGGCCTCACCAGACCTCGGCCGGCGCAGGACACTGACCGGATTGGCCGCTGGAGCCGTCGCTGTTCCGCTGATGCGCGCCAACACCGGGCTCGGCAAGAGCCGCAATGAGCGTCTGCTGCGTCCGCCGGGAGCCGTCGATGAGCCGGATTTCCTCTCCCGCTGCATCCGTTGCGGCCAATGCATGAAAGTCTGCCCGAACAATTCGCTCCATCCAACATTGACCCAGGCGGGACTCGAAGGGCTCTGGACTCCAACGCTTGTTCCGCGCATCGGCTACTGCGAGCCAAGCTGCGTTCTCTGCTCAGAGGTGTGCCCGACGGGCGCCATCTGGCAGATCACTCCGAAGGAAAAGGGGTGGGTCGTCGGTGTCGGTAGTCAGCAGAATCAACCGGTGCGGCTCGGAACCGCCTTCTACGATCGCGGACGCTGCCTGCCATGGGCGCTGGCCACCGACTGCATTGTCTGCGAGGAATGGTGTCCGGTTTCGCCCAAGGCCATTTATGTGGAAGAAGCCCAGGTGATCGACTCGGCTGGAGGCACAAAAACATTGAAACAGCCGCGCGTCGATCCAAGCCGCTGCGTCGGTTGCGGGGCGTGCGAGTACGCGTGCCCGCTGCAGGAGAAGCCAGCAATCTACGTCACCAGCATCGGCGAGAGCCGTTCGCCCAGCAGCCAGATTCTGCTGAGAAGAAGTTAGAGGGAATCAAAAATGAAGAGATCGAATTTGCTGTTCCTGGGAACCTTGGTTATCGCCCTGACGGCAACTGCCGCGATTTCGGGATGCAAGAAGAAAAACGCGAATCCATTCCCGGCGTCGGGCGCCGTGGCGGGCTGGGAGAAGTCCAGCGAGACGCGAACCTTCGAGGCGAAGGATCTCTGGCAATACATCGACGGCGATTCCGAGCAGTACATCAAGGCAGGCGTAGTTTCCACAGCGACGTCCGACTATAAATACCAGGGTCAGCTTGAAGCCGTCGTAGACGTGTACACGATGGGCGGCCCCGATGGCGCGCAAAACATACTCGAACGCGGGCAGACCAAGGATGCGCAGCCCGTAAAGCTTGGCGACGAAGGCCTGCAGTACGCACAGAGCGTGAGCTTCCGCAAGGGACCTTACCTCGTGCGCATCGTTGCCTACGAGTCTTCCGCAACTACTCCGCAGGCGTTGACGGCGCTGGCGCACGCCGTGGAGGCAAACCTGTAAACCAAAGCGGCCCCGGCCAGTGCCGCACGTAAGAAACGGGAGGGGATCGATGACGAGTCGTCGGGATTTTCTGAAGGAAGCCACGACCGGAGCCGTGTTGCTCGGCGCACAGAGCAGCAAGGGACTGACCCGCCTGCTTGAACAGCACAGTGAACCGGGCAAATCCAGGGTCGTCATTGCGCGCGATCCCGCTCTTCACGGTTCCGACGGAAAACTCGACGAGAAGCGCGCCGGCGAGCTGCTGGATCGCGCGGTTACTACCTACACCGGGCACAGCCGGCCCTTGGACGCGTGGAAGCATATCGTGCTCACAGGAGGCGGCAAGGATAAGGTCATTGGACTCAAGACGAATGGGCTCGGCGGCAGAGGCATCTCCACGCACGCGGTGCTTGTCATCGCGATCGCGGAACGGCTGCAACAGGCCGGGGTCAAGCCGGGCAACATTCTGGTTTGGGACCGCAATGCCCGCGACCTCGAAGCCTGCGGCCTGACGATAAATACCGACCCCAGCCGCATCCGTTGCTTCGGATCCGATATTTCCGGATTTGAAGAGACGGTGGAGAACTGGGGATCGTCGCACGCGCGTTTTTCAAAGATCCTGACGCGTGAATGTGCGATGGTGATCAACGTTCCTATTCTCAAAGACCACAGCATGTCCGGCGTCACCTTCGCTTTGAAGAACATGTATGGCGTTGTGGAGCGCCCGCAGGACCTGCACTCGGGCGGTTGCAATCCCGGCGTTGCCGATCTCAATGCATTCCCTGTCATCCGCCAGAAGATCAAGCTCACCATCGGCGATGCCATGACCTCTGTCTACGAGGGCGGCCCGGGGTTCAGGCCCGAGCATCTGTGGCAGCCGAATGCGCTCATCGTGGGTGAGGACCGCGTGGCCCTCGATCACGTCGCGTGGGGAATCCTCGAGAAAAAACGCGCCGAAGTCGGGTTGAAGTCGCTCGAAGCCGCCGGACGCCCGCCGCGCTATATCGCGACCGCAGCCGATAAAGCGCATGCACTGGGCATCAACGATCCCGAGCGAATCAAGATCCTTGAAATCTGATTGCGAGAATGGCCATGAATGACCAGCGTAAACCCGATGCAGATCCGGCACCCGAAGCGCGGGGGTTAACCCGGCGCGAGGCAATGTTGCAACTGCTGCGCGTGGGTGGAATCGCGGCGGGCGCCGGCGGCATCGGCGTTTGGCTCAGTGAGCGCAGCCGCCGCCCGGTACCCGCAGCCGCCGAGCAGACACGCAAGGATCACCGAGTCTCTGCTGACCAGCAATGGCCGCACCTCACCGTCGCCCAGTACCCCGTTGACGAGCGCGGTCCGCAAGCAGACGAGCCGCGCGCACTGGTTCGGCAAGCTCTCGAGAACCTCGGCGGCATGCGCAGGTTCGTCGCGCGCCAAGATGTTGTTGTCATCAAGCCCAACATCGCCTGGGACCGCACGCCAGAGCAGGCGGCCAACACCAATCCTGAACTCGTTGCCGAAGTCGTGCGCCAATGCTGGCAGGCAGGTGCAAAGCGCGTCATCGTCACCGACGTGAGCTGCAACGAGGCACAGCGCTGCTTCCATCGCTCAGGCATTGAGGCTGCCGCGAGAGCCGAGGGAGCCGAGGTGATTCTTCCCGATCCCGAGCTCTTCCGTGAGGTCGAACTCGGTGGAGTCGTGCTGAAAAGCTGGACCGTATTCACGCCGTTTCTCGAAGCGGACAAGATCTTTAATCTGCCGATTGCCAAGCATCACGAGCTCACCGGCGCGACGCTGGGCATGAAGAACTGGTACGGCATCCTGGGCGGCCAGCGCAACCGGCTGCATCAGCAGATTCACCAGAGCCTTGCCGACCTTGCCGGTTTCATGCTGCCCACGCTCACCATCATGGACTGTTACCGAATCCTGCTGCGCAACGGGCCAACGGGCGGCAATCTCGAAGACGTTGCGCTGAAGAAGACCGTTCTTGCAGGAACAGATCCTGTAGCTCTCGACGCTTATGCGGCCAAGGCTTATTGGAATCTCGATCCCGAACACCTGCCCTATTTGCAGATGGCCGCAAATCGCGGATTGGGAACAGTGGAGTTTGAAAAGCTGGCGATAAAAGTGAGCCAGCTGAGCTGAATCATCGAGCGCTCGCAGTTTTTCGCGCACTCGCAGCTCGGAAAGAAAGGAATATGAAGATCATGAATCGGGTCCTATATGGAATCCTCGCAGTGTCACTCTTGCCTGCGTTCGCGCAGCAGCCCGCATCACAAACGGGCAAAATCCACGGGCAGGTTACTAACTACACCGGTCAGCCGCAACCCGCAGGCATGATCTGCCTTTCGACAGATGGCGGATTTACCCCGGCCTACACATTCCCGGTAGACTCCCATGGAAGGTACTCGGGTGAAGCGCCCGCCGGCACTTACACGCTTATCTTCCGCATGCCCGACACTCCACCCACCCTCTGGATCGATGTCATTAACTTCGTCACGATCACGGCCGGCAAGGACCTTGAGCAAAATGACGACATGAGCCGGCCGGAGTTCATCAAGGATCTGCCTGATGAGCAGAAGAAGCAACTGGAGGACTTGAAGAAGCAGAGTGCTGGGATGCAGAACCAGGACACGCTCGTCAAGACGATCAACGATGATATGAGCATTGCCGCACAGGAACTGAAAGAAGCGGACAACGCACGGAGCGCAGCTCTGAAAGCGCTGCGCAGAACGGCCGAGCCCGCGGATGTAGATGCCAGAGCAACAGAGATCCGGACGCCGAAGTGCACGGATGTTGAATCGCGCATGCTGAAAGATCTCGAATTACTCAAACAGTCAGGATTGGCGGCCGATGAAACACTTCTTTGGGATAACCTGGGCCACGCGCAAATTGGCTTGAAGAAATACGACGACGCCGAGAAGGCCTACAAGAAAGTCCTCGAAATCCAAACTGCCAGCGGCAACCCGAAGCCTGCCGTGCAGGCCGAAGCCAATGCGCGCCTGGGCGAAATCTATGCGCGCACCAACAAAACAGCGGAGGCGGCCAGGGCTTTTGATGTGGCCGTTCAACTCGACTCCGCGCACGCCGGCATGTACCTCAGGGATGAAGCTCTCACGTTCCTGCAAACCGGAGATGCGGAGGCCCAGATTGCTGCCGCCGAAAAGGCCATCGCGGCTGAGCCCAGGGATGCGTCGGCCTACTACTTCAAGGCCAATGGCCTGTTCAAGAAGGCGGGAATCGATCCGGCAAGCAAGCATTATGACCTGCCTCCGGGATGTGCCGAGGCGTACCAAAAGTATCTGAGCCTTGCGCCTGTCGGACCGTACGCCGCCGAAGCACAATCGGTTCTGCGTCGAGCGGAAAAGGGAACGAAGGCAGCAGCCAAATAGAACCGGGGTCTCGACGAGCTTCCGATCGGTCAGGCCGGCAGGTTGCGATCACGGCGGTCAAAGACGAGGAGCCCCACCCTTCGGTGGGGCTCCAGTCATAACTTCGCTAACCCGCTAGCCCGCTGGCTCCGTTGCTGCTTACGGCCTCTCATAGAAGCGGAAGAACAACGATGGCTTGGCGCATGGCTCGGCCCTGGCCACCAGCTCCGTCTGCTGCTTCTCGTTGATCGGTGTGAAATTGCGCGCCAACTGAATATTGTCTTCAAGCTGCGGAATGTTGTCGCACCCGATGATCACCGTGCTCACCGGCCGCGACAGCGTGTAATACATCGCCTCGCGCATCGTCAGCGTGCCCGGCTTGTCGGTCTGGATGGTCATGCCTTCCCACGAATGCTTCTGCTGCTCGATCGGCGGCGGCGTCCAGGTGGAGAGAATGCGCCCGCGTCCTGGAATCTTCATCCCGATAATGCCCATCTGCTTTTCGACGGCCAGCGGCAATAGCGCTTCATTGAAGCTGTAGTGATGCGGGTCGGCGGCATTCATCGCCATCAGGATGCAATCGAAGTCGTGCCGGTGAATGCACTCAATCAGCGCATCGGGCCGGTAGTGCCCGGTGATGCCGAGATACCGCACCACCTTCTGCTGCTGCATGTCGAGCAGCGCCTCGAGTGCCCCGCCCTTTGCAAAGATCTGGTCCACGTCGTACATCGTGCCCACATCGTGAAGCTGCCACAGATCGACGTGATCGGTTTGAAGAAGCTCGAGTGATTTCTCGATCATGCGCATCGAGCCTTCGCGCGTCCGCTCCTTGGTCTTCGTCGCCAGGAACGCTTCGTTGCGGCGCTTTGCCATCACCTTGCCTACGTACTGCTCGCTCCAGCGCTCCGGCCCGCCGTAGATCGACGACGTGTCGATGTAGTTCACGCCGAGATCTAGCGCGCGCTCGACGATCGGCACGGCAACGTCGAAGTTGCTCGGCTTTTCGAGCGCGGCCTGCCCGCCAAGCGAGAAGATCCCGACCTTATAGCCGGTCTTGCCCAGGTTGCGCGTAGGCATGGCCGTGGGCGTGCGTGGGTTCGACGGAAGACTCGGCAGCGACTTGTTCGGCGTAACGGCAAATGCGGAGGGCGTAAGCAACGCGGCCGTAGCTGCGCCACCGATCTTCAAAAAGTCGCGGCGGCCCTGGGTGCGGAGTGATATGGAGTTCTTTTCGCTCATGGGAGTTGCTCCTCGACGAATCAGTTGCGGGAGTCACAATCATAAACCCGGCGCAGGACGGCAGTCGCGAGGTCAGCTCTCTTGATGGCATGCAAATGGCTTGAACCAATGGCCTGGGAAGTCCCGAGTACGCCGTTGAACTCCTGCGCGGATTTGATAATCTACCCGCACGGAGTTTTCGCATGGACATCACTTCCCCTTTGGTAGTCGTTCCAATCATTGTCGCCGTGTTCTTAACCTGCATCTTGTGGGCTACTTGTACTGATCCGGCGATTAAACACTCTGAAGACGGCCACTCAGGAAACCCGGCGCACTGATTCTGAAGCGGCTGTAACGCCGCTCTCAAGCCGGCAGACAATCTGCAAATTGCAAAGGGCCGCCGCGTTGGATCGCAGCGGCCCTTTGGCGTCTCACAAATCAATCGTGCTTCTTGTCGTCTTTCTTGTCGTCTTTTTTATCGCTCTTCTTCTGGTCCTTATTGCTGTTCTGTTTTGAGGCATCGTTTGGCTTGCTTTGTTGCTGTGGACCGAACTCCTGCTTGACTTTGGGCTCCTCAGCCGAACGGTTGGGCGGCGGTGGAGGTTGCGTCGGCCGCTCCTGCGTCACCGGCTGTGGTGATGGCCTGCCCTGCTGCTGGTAGTTCGGCTGATTCGGCTGCGCGGGCTGCTGGTAGTTCGGCTGATTCGGCCGCCCGGGCTGCTGATAATTCGGATTCCCGGTCTGCGGATTGGTCGGCCGCTCCATCTCCCGTGCCGGACCGACCGGGTACGCTCGAGGCCCGCTTCCCGGGTAAGGCGTGTTCGGCGCGTTTGGCTTCTGCTCCTGATTGCCCTGAGCCGATGGGAACTGATTGCCACCGGGCCGGTTCTGGACCGGATGCCCCGGCGCGGCGACAACTGTGCGCCCAGGAAGCGGCTTCATGGGGGGCGCTGGTCTTACCGGAGCAGCAACCGGGGTTGAGCCCGGCCGGGCCGCAATCTGCCTTCCCTGCTGGTTGATCAGGACCGGCCGCTGAATCGAGACCGGCACGGGACGCGCGACGGGGCGAGTCACAAATGCGCGAGGAGTCGGCGCCACCTCGGGTTGAGAGATGGGCCGTGCCTGCTGCATCTCCCGTGGATCGACCCGCACGGCCCCGGTCCGCACGGAGCGCCCTGAGGCGAAGTCATCCTGCCGCATTGCCGTGGAGCCACGCGTTTGGTTGATGTAGGTGATGTTGGTGATGTTGACGGTATTGACGTAGGTATTCTGCACGTGAACCCGTGGAGACTCGCGAATGTTCGTGATATTCACCTGGTCGATATACCGCGGGCTGCAGTGATACCAGGGCCGGTAGGCTTCGCCGGGACCGAGCGGGAACCAGATCGACAGACCGACCCCGCCGCCAGAATGAACGCCCCCGGCAAAGACCACCAGCGCCGGCGACCACACCGGACGTACGTTTACCGGTCCGGGGACCCATCCCCAGCGGCCGTTGTAGTTGATCCATCGGCCGTAATGGAAAGGCGCATAGCCCCAGGATTCATCCTCGACCCATACCCATCCCCACGGATCGCGGCTGATCCAGTGGCCATAGTGATACGGTTGCCAATCGGCCGGGACATCGCGCGGGTACCAGATGGCCCCATATTCAGTCTGCGGCTGCCAGTCACCATAAGCGTCAAGGTCGGCGGCCCCTGGGATGTCGGGGCTGACATATTGGAACGAGACGATACGCGCCAATTGTTGATCGCGCTGCTGGCTCCAATAGTCGAGGTCATCCGGACCAGCGGGCTGCAGCCACTGGGGAGAGACAGGGTTCGACCCGGCAAGCTCAAGCGACTGACCGTAGTCGAGTTCCTGGCGGAAGTCACCGGCCGCGGTGATGTCTGCGAATTGCCCCAGGTTGGTGAAGATGGTGACGCCGTCGTTGGGCAGCACATCCACCCGCAGATCGCCCGAATCGGCAAACTCGGCATTACCGCTGGGAGTGCTGATATCGAGCAGTTGGCGCGGCCACAACCTGAAGCTGTGCAGCCGAATGGATCCCTGGGCGACGCCAAAGTTGATGTTGAACTGCGAATCGTCGACCAGCGTGACATCGGAGTTCGGCCCGATGCGCACGTATGTCTGGCCCACCTGGATCTCGGCGCGGCCGTCTGAGTCGGTGAAGATGCGGTCGCCCGGACCGACGGGCAGGTTCGGATATGCCTGGCCCCATTCGTCTGAACTTACAGGTTGTATCGAAACATTGCCAGAAATGTATGAGATGCGACCGGCCTCGGGTGGAGGATCGTCCTGGGCGAGTGCCATCGTGGGTACAAGCGCAAGCGCCGCGGCACACAAACCTACCAGCGCCAATCGTTTGGAAGAGTGGAGAGCAAGCATTGCTAAGGTCCTTCCTTTAGGGTTGTGCTGGCTCGATTGTGGAGCGATCGGCGTCGCCGGACAGGTCTCCCATCTGAGATTTCCGGCTGACGAAGGAGATCGAATACAAGGGCCAGTCTTGTCGGATTCAAACTATTGAGAATACTAACCCCGGCTCCGGAGGAAAGTAGTACAAAGATCATGAAGCACGGCAGTCAATTTGAGGAACTGGCAGGCAGACTGTCCCGTACTACGGGGTATGAGGGCGAATCTGATGAATCGGAAAGCAATTGGCTTCTTAGTCGGAACGGCTTTGGCCACCGGTATTACGGGTTGCCGCATTCACGTCGACAAAGACGCAAACGGGCAGGAGAAGAACGTCCAGGTCGATACGCCCTTTGGCGGAGTCCACGTAAACACCAATCAAATCACCGCGGCCGATCTGGGACTGCCGGTTTACCCCGGTGCCGAAATCGTGAAGGACAAGGAACACGACAAATCTGCTGACGTGAACATGGGCTTTGGCGAGTGGACGCTGCGCGTGCGGGCTGTGAATTACGCAACTCCCGATCCACAGGACAAGGTGACCGCATTCTACAAAAAGGCTCTGGCACGCTACGGCGACGTGATCACCTGTCAAGGGAATGCACCTGTGGGTACGCCGACTGCCACGTCTGAGGGCTTGACCTGCAACGACGAAGGCAATCATGGCAACGTGAGAATTGACGACAAGGATTTCGGCAGCCACGGCGGTCTGCAGTTGAAGGCGGGTTCAAAGCGCCATCAGCACATCGTTGGCTTCCAGGATCCTGAGAATGGAAGAATCCGTTTCGCTCTTGTGGCTCTCGACCTGCCCGCCGGAAATGGCGGCAAGACCGATTAGGTTTCTGCGCAGAAGAAATGCCGGTCGCGGCAGTTGCAGCGTTATTCGCAGGCAGTTGGGAGTGTGATGCCATAGAATTCCACCACAGGTATCAAACTCCATCTGACCGGAGCCCCAAAAGATGCGCATCTCGATTGCTCGCTCTTCCGTGGCGGCACTTCTGGCCGTTGCCGTGGCTTTGTATGCAGCCGATAAACCAAAGCAGACTGCGGCGCCTGCCCCTGTAGACCCCTACACTGAAGTCCAGCCCGCCACCGAATCGCTGGACATGACGATGTATCAGCGCATTCGCGACGAAGGGCTGAACCACTCGCACGTGATGGAATTCGCCTCGGCGCTCATGGATGGAATCGGGCCGCGGCTCACCGGCTCTCCAAATGCCAAAAGAGCCAATGAGTGGACGCGCGACACCCTCACCAAGATCGGCCTTGAGAGTGCGCACCTGGAAGATTGGGGTGAATTCGGGCTCGGCTGGCAGCAACTGAACACGTGGGCGCGCATGGTCATGCCGGATACCGCGGTGCTCATACTCCAGTCCACGCCCTGGTCGCCGGCAACTCCTGGCCCGGTCACGGGCGATGTGGTCTTCGTCAATATCCAGAGCGAGAAGGATTTTGATCAATACAAGGGCAAACTTGCCGGAAAGATCGTGCTCTACGGCGCAATGCGCGATGTCCCGCAGGTCGACAAGGCCCTCTTCGAGCGTTACACCGACAAAGAACTCGAAGATATCGCCGAGTTCCCAGTGAATGCCAATGCAGGCGGCGTTCCGCCGGAGATGCAGGCGCGCCTGCGCACGTTCATGGAACGCATGCGCATGATCGACAAAGTCGCGCAGTTCTTTGCCGATGAGAAGGTGGCCGCAGTGATCGAGCCAAGCCGCGACGGCAAGAACGGAGGCGGATCCGGCGGAACCTTCTTCGACGACAACGGCGCTACGCTCGGCCGCACACCCTATCTCGCCGACAAGCGCGTCAAGGTTCCAGTCGCCGTTGCCGCAATCGAGAGCTATGGCCGCCTGTATCGCCTTGTCGATGCCCATGTGCCCGTTAGCGTCGAGATCAACATCGACACCAGGTTCACCGGCGAGCACGAACATGCCTATGACACCATCGCCGAAATTCCCGGCACTGATTCGAAGCTGAAAGATGAGGTGGTGATGCTCGGCGGACACCTCGACAGCTGGATCGCCGGAACCGGCGCGACTGACAACGGCGCCGGAACCGTCGTCGCCATGGAAACCGTGCGCATCCTGAAAGCTCTCGGGGTCAAGCCGCGTCGCACAATCCGCATTGCGTTGTGGACCGGAGAAGAGCAGGGCCTCTTCGGATCGAAGGGCTACTGCAAGCAGCACTTCGGTTCTGCCGCGCTCTCTACTGCTCCCGACCAGATGGCCCTGCCGGAATTCATGCGCCGCGCTGCCGGACCGCTCGAAGTGAAGCCCGAGCAGAAGCTGATTTCCGCCTACTTCAATGTCGACAATGGCTCGGGCAAAATTCGCGGCGTCTATCTTCAGGGCAACGCGGCCGTGGCTCCGATCTTCGCGCAATGGATCGCACCGCTGAAGGACCTCGGCGTAACCACGCTGACCATGCGCAACACGGGCGGCACCGATCACCTGAGCTTCGATGCGGTTGGCATCCCCGGCTTCCAGTTCATTCAGGATGATCTGGACTACGAGAGCCGCACTCATCACTCCAACCAGGATGTCGTCGAGCGGCTGCAGGCGGCAGACCTGAAGCAGATTGCAACGGTCGAAGCGATCTTCGTTTATAACGCGGCAATGCGCGACCAGATGATTCCGCGCAAGCCGCTTCCCGATCCGGCAGGTGAAGAGAAACGGCGCGAACCCCTGGGCATCTTCCCGGGAGCCACTCCTACGGCCACCCCGGAAAAGCGGTAGCGCGCGGGGCATCATTGCAAAGCGAGCCCGCTTCGGCTATCCGCCGGGGTGGGCTCTTTCGCTTTTAAGTGGAATGGCGGGAAAACTGGCGTGCGTTAGGCCGGCAGAAATCCCACGCCCGATTGCAAAAAACCGGGGCCTGAAAAATCAAACGTCGGGAAGGTGATTCCGAAACCTGGGCTCGAAAGCCGGCCGGACGCTCTTGTGAGCGCTGAGGTTATCTCCCCACGGATTCTGTTACACTGATCAAAGCGTATCAAGCGGGAAAACGCACCAGGCCGCGCCCGATGATATGCACCTGCAAACCAAGTTCGGGGAGTGGCTCAGCCTGGTAGAGCACCTGGTTCGGGACCAGGGGGTCGGAGGTTCAAATCCTCTCTCCCCGACCATTAAAATCAATAACTTACAGCCGTTTTATCCCGAGTAAAGAATCCACTGTAGACGATTTTGTAGCGGTCAAAGCCTCCAAGTTCAATCAACGGAGGTTCTGCAACGCGCTTCGTCGCGATTTGCGGTTGAATGCAGAGGGCGGAACCTCGCGGGAAGTCCGCCAGGGGATTGCCATTGTTTGACGGGTTTTTAGAGTGATGTACGATTGAGAGTGTTGCAGCCCTAGGATTTAGGCGATTTTCCTTTCACCATGGCGACGACAATTGACCAATCATTCCTGAAGTTCAAGCAGAACCTTGAAATCTCTGGCTTGCAGGGAGCCACCGTATCCACTCGTCAACAAAACGTCCGCGCGGTAGTTGAAGCCGGATTGACCGTTAAAGACTCCTTTCTCACCGGCTCATACTCGAGAAGTACAATGATCGCTCCACTCAAAGAAGCTGATATTGATATATTTGTCGTCTTAGATTCAAGTTATTTTCACCATTACAACCAAGGGCAAAACGGAGGTCAATCGGGCCTCCTTGATCGTGTCAGACAGGTATTGCTGCGCACATACACAAGGACTCCTGATATCAGCAGAAACGGACAGGCTGTAACAATTCGTTTCGATGATTTTGTCGTTGATGTCGTCCCGGGGTTCAATAGGCTGGGAGGTGGCTACTTAATACCCAATTCAATAACGCAAAGTTGGATCACCACGGACCCTCAAAAACACGTGGAAATCGTAAGCACTGCCAACCGTGCACATAACGGCGACCTCGTGCCATTAATAAAAATGATAAAGGCGTGGAATAAGAATATCGATAAGTATTTCCGATCATTCCACTTAGAGGTCCTCGCTCTCGAAATCCTTAACGGCATAACCATTTCTGATTTTCCCTCGGGTGTGCGTTTTTACCTCGATAAGGGGCGCACTTTGATTGCTCAAAAGAATTTGGACCCAGCGGGCTACGGCGGTGATGTGGGAGCATATCTCAATACTCAAGAAGCAATTCGCGACGCCGTTGCGAAATTTCAATTGGCATATGATCGCGCCATTGAAGCTGAGGACTATGCCCGGCGCGGGTACACGAGAGATGCTGTGGACACTTGGATCAAGGTATTTGGAGGCTACTTTCCGGCCTATGGATAATCAACCCACAACCGCCGAACAGCGGATCTCAAAAACGAAGGAGGAGATCATTCGCGAAGCCAAGCGGGTCGAGGAGGCATTGCTTTATACATCGAAAGGCCATTTTGCGGCTTCACACTTCTGGTCTAATTTCCACCTTTGGATTGGCATACCCATGGTCTTACTTTCGTCGGTCGCCGGAGCGTCCGCGTTGGCCCATTTTGACAGCAGCCATGTCGTTGCGGGCGGAATTTCAATTTTGGTTGCCGCTCTCTCTGGCGTCATTACGTTTCTTAACCCTCATGAGAAGAATGCTTCTCACCTGAGCGCTGGGAATCATTACGACTCATTAATGAATAAAGTGAGGATTTTCTGGTCCATCGACTGTTGGCGCGATGAATCCGAACAGGTCTTAACGGAGAAGCTGAAGTATTTCGTGGAACAAAAAGATAGACTGAACGAAAGCTGTCCACAAATTCCACGTTGGGCTTTCAAGACGGCGAAAAAAGGCATTGACGCCGGAGAGGGTGCATATATCGCTGACAGATAATGGCAAACGACATCCCACAGCTTCAGAATAGTGACCAATCGATTCGCTTATTGGCAACGCAGCGGCGTCTGTACGGCTGGGCGAAGACGGTTTCTGTAATACAAGTTATCCTGGTCATCGCAATGCCTGGTGTCCTCCTTGTAATTGACCATCTGAATCCCGCAAGCAGTGTGTGGTCTGCATTTGCTGGCATTCTTATTGCCATTCTGGACACCGCCGCAATCGACCCGATCAAAGAACGCATAACGGAGAAGGGGGCTACGGTGCAAGAACTGTTCGATTGCGAAGTCCTTGGCTTGGAGTGGCCTAGGCTGGCAGCGAGTAGTCCCGACCGCGAGGATATTGCCATCACTATTTCCCCAAAGGAAGTTAACCTACTGAAGGATTGGTATCCGACGACCGTGGGTGGTTTACCGCGTGCCGTCGCGCGCATCATCTGCCAACGAAGCAACTGCTGGTGGGATGCCAAACTCCGCCGCTTTTATGGATGGGGGATAACCGCTTTCTGGGTCGTTGTTATTGCCTTAGTCTGCGTGATCGCCATCGAGGAACACCTGACATTCGAGAATTTCATAGTATCCCTTTTGACTCCTGTCTTACCCCTCATCTTGTGGGGCATCCGTGAAGTAAGACTACAGCGTGAAGCAGCGGATAGAAATGATCGATTGAAATCGTTCAGCGATCAGCTATGGAGTCAGGTTATGCAACACGCGTTGAATGATGACGCCATGAATGCACAGTCGAGAAAGTTCCAAGACGAGATTTTTCAGCGTCGCCGGAGAAGCCCTTTAGTATTCAACTGGTTTTATTTCCTATTTAGAAATCAATTTGAGAAGCAGATGCAGACCGGCGCAGCGGAAATGGCGGCGGAAGCCACCTCAAGCGGCTGGTGAGGTCTCATGAGTATACGGGAAATGGTTCCCCGAAGATCTCTCGCCATTTATCGATTGCGGAATGGTGATCTCCGCGTGCTTCGTGTCGGAGTGCAATCTGCGCAGCTTCAGCTGCGTTGTTAAGCCGTTGGCGCGTGGATGACCTGTCTTCTGAACTTAGATAATCATCAATTGTTCCGCTTATTCCCGCAGGATCTGAAGTTCGGTATTGCAGGGCATTCGATAGAACCGGAAATAAAGCGGCCGCGGCCTGAGCGTAGTTACTAAAATTCACATGCTGAGTTGAGTAAGGGTATGCCGTTGACCGGACGGTGGGCCACGCACCCGCTAGTGCCATCTCCAGGTGAAATCCGGTCAGCTTATTATAGTGCTCGCGATTCCATGACTTGAACATCTTAACGAAGGGAACAAAGTACCCTCCAGTCTCCTTATTCGTTGCCGTTGTTCTTTCCGCATGTTTAGTAGGGTCTGTTGAAATCCAGCCGCTACCTATATGGCTCGGGATTAAATAGCCGCCACCATTCCTGCGAAAAGCAGGGACAACATCAAACCCATATGTAGTGAATGCGAGATGAATCGCAGGATGATCCTTGCGGATCGGTGTGTAGGGGTAACACTCTTTCAGTATCGAATGGAATCGGTCTAAGACCTTCTGGACAGCATCTGGCGCATGGTAATACTCGGTACCATGTTTGGAGTAATCGAGCACTACGAACAAGTCGATATCGTTCGGCGGGCGGATGAGTGTACGCCTCGCGTATGAGCCGGTAAGGAACGCCGGGTCCACCCAGAGTTTGGCCTTCAGACAATCGCGGACGCCAGTGTGCTTGGTCGCGGCGTCGGTCCTCTGGCTATCCGTAGGCTCCAGTCTTGCACAAAACTCATCAAAGGAAGCTCGAACGGTATTCGGCATATTAGAAGTCTAGCAAACCGACCGCCACGCCAACCCTGGAAAAGGGATGCGTTTCTCTTTTGAAAGCAGGAGCAAGATGTCCCCTGCTTTTTGCGGAAAAGTCCAGTTATCGCTATGATTTAAGCGAAAGCGGTATGGTTCAATCTGCACAGACGACCCCCTCCTTCACCAACTGCTACAATCGCTTGCGGAAAGAGTCCGACACAACTTCTATGGCCCTATCACTCGATAAACCAAAACTCGACAATCTTGCGAACGAGATTTGGAAATCAGCCGAGCGCCTGCGCGGCAAATTCAAACCGTATGAATACCAGAATGTCATTCTTCCCATTATTGTGATCCGCCGACTCGAATGTGTGCTGCTGAAGTGGCGGGCCGAAAAGAAGGAAGAGATCCAGGCGAAGCCGCCAAAACGTACAGAAAAAGAACTCGACGCGCTGGTTAAGAAGCTGGAATTGAATCCCCAGCAGTGTCCGTTTTCGAACAAAACAACTTGGACCCTTCGCAAGATTTACGACGAAGACCACACGCTGCTCGAAGACAACTTCCGCGCTTACATCAATGGCTTCTCGCAGAACGTCGATGAAATAATCGAGAACTTCAACTATCGAGCCACTATCGGTCTGATGGTGAAGAACAATCGGCTCGCGCCGATCCTCAATCAATACAAGGAACTGCCGCTCGGCCCCGACCATATCTCAAACCTGGAGATGGGCTACATCTATGAGGAAATTCTCCGTCGGTTTTCAGAGCAAAGCGGTGAAGAGGCTGGAGAACACTTCACCCCGCGAGAGGTCATCCGCCTCATGGTGGAGCTATTGGATATTCCAATTCCTGATAAGCACATTTCAATTTACGATCCAGCGTGCGGCACGGGTGGCATGTTGTCTGTGGCTGAAGAACACCTGCTAGACCGGGCACGCACGCCGTCTGAGAAAGCGCGCATTGACCAATACCTCACAGTTCACGGTCAGGAACTATCGCCAACGAACTATGCAATTTGCCAAGCCGACCTTCTGATTAAGGAGGACAAGAACGCCAAAGTGTTTCTTGGGAACTCCCTCATACCTCACGACCCCCACGGCAAAGAACCAGGCGACCAGTTGCCGGAAACCAAATATCGTTTCGACTTCATGCTCAGTAATCCTCCGTTTGGTGTGACGTGGGGAGGCAAAGATGGCTACGAAAAAGAGGCGCGCAAACTGGAGAAGACTCGCTACAAAGCGGGGATGCCTCGTGTGAATGACGGTGCGTTGCTTTTCCTCCAGACCATGCTGGCGAAGATGAAGGAGCCTGCCAAAGGGGAAAGCCGAATTGCAATCATATTTAATGGATCGCCTCTCTCGAACGGAGATTGCGGTCAAGATGAGAGTGAGATTCGTCGTTGGATCATAGAAAACGATTGGTTGGACGCCATTGTCATGTTACCCGATCAGCTCTTCTACAACACCGGCATCTTCACGTATATCTGGCTCCTCCGAAACGAGAAGCCTGCAAGCCATCGCCATCGCGTGATGATTATCGATTCTCGAAAACAGTTTGAAAAGGAGCCAAAAGCTTTCGGCAACAAGCGAAACCGAATGACCGATGCACATCGACAGTGGGTCAAGTCTCGCTATTTGGACGGCTGGAAATCCGACTATAAGGACCGAGACGTAAAGTTATTCCAAAACAATGGGAAGGTTAAAGACTTCGCGTATCACAAGGTTGAAGTTGTTTTTTGGCAGACAGACGAACAGGACCGGCCCGCATTAATTGCCGAGCCGTACGAAAAGGCCTTTACTGTCGCAAACCTGAAGAAGGAGCAGGAGTTCTACGAGAGCAGTCTTACCTTCCGGGTCCGGCTAAAGACTGGTAAGACCGAAAGAATAGAGACATTGGAACTCATGCCCAAAGACAACGTCGCCAATAAGTTTAAGAGTTTGATGGAGGGAAAGCCAGAAATAATCTCGGTCGGGTGGACACACCGACATTACGTGAAGGATGACGAGTATATTCCTTACGGCGAAGATATTGAGGCGTTTCTGAAACGTGAAATAGCTAAGCCGATTATTAGATGGGAAGATCGTCCACAACTGGGGTACGAGATACTGCCGAATAAATACTTCTACCGTTACCAACCCCCCGCGCGAGCAAAGGAATTGCTACTCGAGTTTTGGAAACTCGAGAAAGTGGCGGAGAAAATGTTGGATGGGCTTGCAAACTCATGAATCACCTCCCACAAGATTGGAGGAGCGACCGTCTAAAAGACGTCTCGGCTATCAATGCTGATTCGCTGCCAGCCAACACTGACCCAGATTACGAGTTTGACTATCTCGAAATCTCAAACGTCGATTATCACGGCATTATTAACCCAAAGGCAATCGAGCGACTGCGCTATGAGGATGCACCCTCGCGGGCACGTCGGCGTTTGGCGCAGAATTGCACGATCATTTCATCCGTCAGGCCAAATTTACAGGCCGTAGCCTTCGTAAATGATGGACAAAGGGACCTTGTGTGTTCTACCGGCTTCAACGTGGTCCAGCCCGCGCTTCATAAGCTCTCGCCAAAGTTTGCCTATTACGCGCTCATTTCCGAAAACGCGCGACAATACTTCGAGGCTTCAGCTAAAGGTGTCGGTTACCCAGCGGTTGACGACAAAGATTTTAACTCCTTTACCTTGTCACTGCCACCGCAATCGGAGCAACAGCGCATCGCTGCATATCTGGATGCAAGTTGCTGGGCCATTGACTCGGCGGTGGCCGCTAAACGTCGCCAACTAGAAGTTCTGGATACGCTATGTAGTTCAATACTGCTCCGGGCCATCACGACGGGCATCAATGAGCGAGTCGAGACAAGCCCGACAGGAAAATCGGTCTTGCCACAAATTCCGAAAGCATGGCGTCTGACCAGACTCAAATCTGTGGCCGCGGTCCGGTATGGTCTAGGGCAACCGCCGGCTGAACTCGCATCTGGCGTGGCAATGGTCCGAGCAACCGACGTAGATGCGGGTACCATTAACACAGACAACTTGTTACGCGTCGATCCAGAAGAATTGCCACCGGACCGAAATCCATACCTCAAGGCAGGGGAGATCATAGTCGTCCGCAGCGGAGCCTACACAGGTGATTCGGCCATCGTCCCGCCGGAATTAGAAGGCGCAGTCGCGGGTTACGATATGGTTGTGACAGTGACGCGCGCTTCGTCACGGTTCGTCGCCTACAGCATGCTGAGCCGTTATGTCCTTGAGGGCCAACTTTTACTTCTGACGCTTCGCGCTGCCCAACCGCATTTGAATGCTGAGGAATTGGGCAGTGTGCTTTTGGCATTACCGCCAACGCGCGCAGAACAAGAGGCAATCGTTGATTTTCTCGACAAGAAGCTCGCTGAGGTGCGGACGATCGTCAGCGGCATCGAAACGCAAATTGCCACCCTCACCGCCTACCGTAAGTCGCTGATCCAAGAGTGCGTCACCGGCCAGAGGCGTATTACGGCGGCAGACTTAACGCGTGTACAAACTCATGGCTAAGCTGAAATCACCAGAGCTGAAGTTCCAGGAGCATATCAAGGATTTCCTTGTCCGCGTGCATCAGTACGGCGTGTTGGAACAAGATGACATCACAGACAAGGAGAACTTCATTGTCGAAGACCAGCTCTGGGCCTTTCTTCAGGATACCCAGAGGGAAACCATCAAGAAGCTGGCCACCGACTATGGCATTGACGCACGTGACGAGGTTTTCAAGGCGCTTCGCGCTGAGCTAAGACGTACGCCCCTTTGGCTGCTTATTCGACATGGGTTGAAGGTGCGGGGGGTTGAACTCCGGCTTTATTACCCGAAGCCGCGTTCTGGCGAGAGCGCCGCCAATGAAGGGTATCCGAAGAATCGCATCACCTTTCGGCCACATTTCTATTTCGGTGAGACGAACACGGAAATTGATTTTGTTTTCTTCCTCAATGGCCTACCCATCGTAGCGTTGGAGGTCAAGCACGAGAAGAATCAGACGGTGTATGACGCCGTGGCACAATTTACCGCACGCGACCACTCAATAAAAATCTTCCAGCACCCATTCCTGTACCTTGCCGCCGACACTAGCGATGTGATGGCAGCCACCGATCCGCGCCGGGAGGAAAACTTCCGCTGGCATAATACTGGGCTAACGAACACCCCAATCACAAAGAACGAATACCCTGTGGAGTTTCTCTACCGAGAAGTGCTCTCGAAGGACCGCCTGCTGGAGGCCTTGTCGTTCTTCCTCGTCTACGTTCCAAAGCGCGAAGCCGAGGAGGACCGCTCGGAGAAGGCAGCATTTACGCTTTTCCCGCGCTACCATCAAAGCCGCATGGTGCGTCGGGTAACGGATGATTCGCTGGCGCATTTCAGTGCAACGTCGGAGATCGGGCGCAAATACCTCATCAGTCATTCCGCCGGAAGCGGGAAGACCCTTTCTATCTGCTGGTTGGCCGACCGGTTGCATAGCCTTTATCGGCCGGGCACGAACGAGAAACTCGTGAACATCGTGTTTATTCTCACGGATAGGAAGGCGCTGGATAAGAACATTAAGGACGAGGTGGAAAACTTCACCCACCTTGAAGACGTAATTGGGCTGGCTAGAAAAGCTGAGGACTTGCCGCGCTTTCTGAAAGAGCGAAAGCCGATCATCATCACCACCCAGCAGAAGTTCGAGTGGGTATTGGAAGAGATTGAGAAGAACGAGGAGTTAAAGAAGTTGCGGGTTGCGTTCCTGATCGACGAGGCGCACCGTTCGCAGGAAGGCAAGATGGGTGCAGCAATTCGCAGACCATTCCGCGACAAAGCAGAACAGACCGATGTCGATGCAGACGCCGATGAGCAACTTCCGGACGAAGAAGAAGAAATTGCCCGAATCATTCGTGAACACGACATCAATCAACTGTTCGTGGCCTTCACGGCGACACCGGCACCCGCAACGGTCACACTATTCGGCGAGCCATTCGACATCTATTCCGAGGCGGAAGCTATCGCCGAAGGTTATATCGTGGATGTGGCAGCGAGCATCATCTCTTACAAAACGCTTTATAACATGCATTGTCGAGTCGTTCCGAAGCCCGAAGAGGAGAAGCTGTACCCGAAGGGTGTGGTAGCGAAGGCCTTAAAAAACCTGGCATTCCAGGATGACGGACTGATTCAATACAAAGCTGAGGTCATGCTTCGGATATTTGAAGAGAATGTCAAACCGCTAATCGGAGGGCGGGCCAAGGCAATGATCGTGACGGGTTCACGCGTTGCGGGCCTTCGATACTTCGAGATTATCAAGGAGAAGCTCAAAGAACGCAAAGCAAACTACAAAGTACTCTACGCGTTCTCTGATTTCGTCCACCCGGAGACCAACGCCGCGATCAGCGAGCATGCGCTCAATGAATTGAAGGAAGGCGAGCAGATCGAGGATCGCTTTGAGGGCGAGGACTACCGCTTAATGGTGGTGGCGAATAAGTTTCAAACGGGTTTCGATCAGCCGTTGCTCGCCGGAATGTTCCTGGACAAGCCCGTCGTGGACCGCAACGCTGTGCAGACCGTGTCTCGGTTGAACCGTTGCTACGAAGGCAAGAAGGATGTGGTGGTCGTCGATTTCACGAATAATGCCAAGGCAATCCTTAAGGCATTTGTGAAGTACCGGAAAGGCACGCCGTTTGAGCCGGAGGAGCCGAACAAGGAGCAATGCGTCAATTTGTACAAGGAGATTTTAAGGACGAAGGTGTTCACGCCGGATGATGCGAAAAACCTCCTAAAGCTCGTTGCCGCTGGCAATGACGCTCAAGCTCAATTCGTAGTGAGTGGGCTGCGGGCGAGATTTCAAGCCAAGATCACTGATTTAGAACAGCGGAAAGCATTTGTCTACCAACTTGCTCGCTTCGAAAAGAGCTTCCATTTTCTCACATGCTTTTTCACTTACCCGCCTGCGATTGGAGAGTTTGCGGCATTTGCTGAATACATAGGGCCGCAACTGATCAAGCAAGGCAGTGTCTCCGAGTTGATGAAGCAGATTCGCCAAACAGAGGTGGTAAAAGCGGCCGTTCAATACCAAGGCGAAGTGCACGGTGCTGGGACGGTGAAACTAAAGCCAGGCAAGGGCGCAAAAACCGCAGGACCGCCGATGCCAAAAGTCTCCGTGCAGGATATGGTTGCGGAGATCAGGAAGAAATTCAACATCACCGACGAAGAAGCACTGTACATAAAGGAAGTCACTACGGAAAAGACGAAGGACCCCGCGATTCACGCCACCGTAATGGCGCACCGGGAAGACCGCGTTTACCTAGAGGGACCGTTCCAAGGCATGGTCAACGGCCAGATTCAAGCAGCCTACTCTGAGCGTGGGCGCTATGACGAACTGGGGGATGAAAAATATACTGACCCTGGCGCAATCTTCGATATTATGGCCGTCACAGTCATCTCGCAGAATCTGCAAGCCTATGCATGAGGAGGCCCCGAGCTGCTTTCTCGGGATTCCTCTTCGTGAAGGGGTCGTGCAATAACTTAAACGGGGAACTTCAGCTCCCCGTTTTTCTGGCGAGAGCTATGAAGATAAAGCCCTTTTGACGCTTCCTCAAGGTTTGACGGACCGTGACTACGGTCTATACGTCAACGAGGAAGCGTCAAAAGGGTTTTATCGTTGTCATTGTCAGTCGTAGTGTCGCGCATGAAGTAAGCCAATCCAATCGCCGCCGCGTAGAAAATGCTCATGGAATATTTCTCGGCTTGCCAAAATTTGCGCCGAGGTCCTAAGCGAGGCGAAAGTTCTGGATGGCGCTTGGCGACCACTGAGGCAATTTGATATTTGTTGTGACTCTCGCCCGGGAACGCTCTCCGTACCACGACACTTGAAATGCGCCGCACTGGAATCCGACGGCGCTGCGCCACATTCACAATCGCGCGAACCATTTTCTTGAGTGTTGCCGTCCTCGGTTCCTTGATTACGACGATGTCCGGTCCATACTGATCGAGCAGCAAGGCCAGTTTCACATTCAGAGGCACCTTCACGGCATTCACGCCATGCCGAAAACTTTTGATTCCCCAATCAAGCAGCTCATCCGGTCCCTCAAACACGGCATATCCGAAGCTGAGGGGATGAAGATCGAGCGCGATTACTCTCTTTGGCGTTGTTGCGTTCATTCTGTTCGGTGTTCGTTACGTTGCGCGTGACCGTGATGATCGTCAATCCATCGCAACTGCCTGGACGCCAAAGCAGGCATTCGACCGGATGGTCCATGCCTCTGTTCGATCTCGGAGCGCAACACAGTGATTCGCTCCGCGATCTTTTTCTGCATCTCATGGTGTGTGCCGCTGAAAAGCGCGGCAATCGATACGTCGAGAATGATTGCAAGCGCAAGAGCGGTCCGAAGCGGGGGGAGTCGGCGGCCTTGCTCATACCGGCATACCTGCGCTCCATCCTTACCTCCCAACAAAAAGGCTACGTCTTGTTGACGGAGACTTGATCGTCTCCTATACGTCCGGACATAGTTGTGGAGCCTTGAAGACATGTGAGTGGCGCAAATGAATTAACACCGCGACTATATGTCTCTCAGCGTATGCGAAAACCACCGTTTAAGAAGACGGGAGGAGTTGCCGCAAGCGGCAAGAAACAGATGCCCAGCAACCACGACGGCGCTTGTAGCAAGACTGTGTCTACGCTCTAAATGTGCGGCTTTGCCCCTTCCTTAAACTATTGTTTTGCCTACTTGTCAAGGGCTTCTCCGAGCGATGGAACCGAGGCGGCTTTTGATCCTTCGCCGCGTCCGCTTCTCGATTTGTTGCCGCTTGCGGCAACTCATCCGGTCTTTTTTACGATCGATTGCGGACATATCCTCTCCCTGATGGACATGAACCGCTTGCGAGCAATTTATCCAACCCTGACTGACGAGGAACTCAAAGAGGCAGACGAGAATCTCCGTCGCTATTTCGCGTGTGCGCTGCAGATCGCAAGCGAAGCACATCCCGGAGCGGTTGACAGTTCCGAACGCCTGATTACGATGAAGGAAAGGTCGAATAGTACATTAAAACAACATTCCGTTTGAGCATGGGTAACGTATTTGCATATACCCGTGTTTCGACGGTCAAACAGGGGGAGAAAGGCGTTTCCTTACAGGAACAGAAAGACGCGATACTCCGGTACGCACAGCAGCACGGTCTCGAGATCGTTCGATGGTTTGAAGAGCGGGAGTCTGCTGCCAAGCAAGGTCGCCCCGCATTCATCCAGATGTTGCAACTCCTACGCATCAAGGCGGCAGAGGGTGTTGTGATCCATAAAATCGATCGCAGTGCTCGCAACCTTGAGGACTGGGCAGATGTCGGCAAACTTGCCGACACTGGGATAGCTATTCACTTTGCAAATGAGAGCGTGGATTTGGCGACGGTGTCCGGTCGTCTCTCGGCAGATATTCAAGCGGTCGTCGCCGCCCATTACAGCCGAAACCTTCGGGAAGAAGCAAAGAAGGGCATCTACGGGAGATTGAAGCAAGGGTTTTATCCGTTTCGCGCTCCCATCGGCTACTTAGATCAAGGATCTGCAAAGAAGAAAGCTCCAGACCCGGTCATGGCGCGTCTCGTACAACAAGTCTTCGAGCTCTATGGGGCAGGGACATTCCCGCTAGAGGCGCTTGCGGCGCACATGTACGAACTGGGACTTCGCAATCGGCGCGGTGGCCGGGTCACAGTGACTGGCATTTCGACGATACTCACCAATCCTTTTTACATTGGGATTATGAGAATCAAGAAAACGGGCCAGGACTTCTCAGGGATGCACGTTCCGCTCGTAAGTCGAGAACTCTTTGATCGGGTCCAGACGCTGCTACATACCAAAGCGGTAGACCGCGTTGCGCGCCGTTCGTTTCTGTTCAGCCGCTTGGTGCGGTGTGCCAGTTGTCAATATTCCCTTATTGGCGAGCGCCAAAAAGGGAACACATATTACCGTTGTCACAATCGCCCGTTCAAATCACCCCCTGTGTGCCCGATAACTTCCATCAGAGAAGAACAACTCGAAAGCGCCGTGCAGAATGCCCTTGCGCCACTCACACTTTCCAGCGCCGAGATCGATTGTCTGCATGAGTGGATCGCTGAGCAACGCCTCAACTTCGGGGCAAAGCGTGAAGCGGAGATGCGCGCGACGGTTTTGCAACTCGAAGCTCTTCGTACTCGCATAAATCGCCTCACCGATCTACTCATTGATGGGACAGTAGAAAAACGCACCTATGACGAGAAGCAAAAACAAATGGTGTGGGAGGAGGCTAAATTGAGGCAGCGCGCGGCAGCGATCGAGGCAGGATGCGACGATCCGTTCAATGAGATTGAACGCACTGTCGAACTCGCGAAAGGCGCGGCATTGCTTTATAAAAGGGCTAATGTTACGAGGAAGCGCGAATTGCTGAGAATTCTACTGTCGAACCTCACTGTATCCGCACAAAATGTAGCTGGAGAGCTGGCAATTCCGTTCTGCTTCATCGCAAACCGCGACAAAACTTCTTGTGGTGCACCATATCGGGGGACTTGTCGAACCATGGGTAAACTGTTAGACCAACTATATAACTACGTAGTCACAGCTGGTATTGACGCCCGGTAACAATCCGCAGGCGCCATTCTAGCTCACTCTGACTCGTCAAGAAAGACGAGCGGGCTTGTCGTTGTTGCTTGCAGCCGAGCGTCTACCAAATCCTCGTCAAGTTTCTCAAAGACGCCAAACAGCGGCGTCAGATCATCATCGTCACTCATAATCCCAATCTGGCGGTCGTCGCCGACGCTGAGCAGATCATCCACGTTTCGATTCGACAAAAAGAACAACAAGAACGACTTCAGCTTTCGCTCCGGCGCGATTGAGGATCCGGAGATCAAGGTACGCTCCCGGCTTTTGACAATCGCAGGCTCAAATACCGAAAACAGTAAACCTCCTGATGTTGCCCTGACGGCAACATCTCCCGTCTACTCTTTTTCATTGCCCGCTGTAAGGATGCCTTACGCTTCGATCAGGCACTCTGTCGAAAGGCGAACAGAGTTGTCGCACGCGACGACATCATTCACGCGTACCAATTCCATTGATATCATCGGTGCGAATGGGATTGAGCCAGAACCCCGTATTAAATAGTGCCCTCAGACCCGGCGCTCGCTTCAACATGCGTCTTCTGAACTCTTCAACATTCGGAACCTTGAAGATCTTGATCATTTGATCCGCAATTTGTTTGCGCTCAGCGTTGCGAAGAAATGTAGGCGTGTGATCGAGATAAACAGCACTCCATGGACGCCATTCCATTACCACACCGGCTTCATCGGGCTGTGGAATCTCCCCGGCTAGAAACAAGAAATAATCCGCTGCCACAAACTCATCCATCGGCACAATGGCTGCAAGTCCGCCGCTTGTGTGACGCGCCTTCAAAATGTCGGCATGGAGGGACATCCGCCGCTTTCTTTGACTTTCATCAAGGAGTGATGGGAGATGATCAGATACGCTCGTCCAATCTAGGCTTCCCGGTCCATTCAACCGTGAAAGATAACGTATGGGAATCGGTTCTGAAAGAAGCGTGGCGAGCAGAGCCCATCGTTGTTCTCGAAGAAGAAAAGCAATCAGTGTGACAAACAATTCGTGACCAATGAATTTGAAATAGTCGTGGTCTGCGTTGCTTGAACTACCGGAGAATCCCTTCGGATTGTTATAGCGCTCAAGAACGTTTCCAAACCAACGATACACTTCGAGTGCCGCTTCCGTATCAGCGAGCGCTGCGACTACTTCTGCGATCTTTGAGAACTCAGAAACAGTCTCTTGTGTCTGGCTTAAAGCCTCGGTCAGTTCATCTACGGTACCCCCAGCACTATGGATTTTGGGCTTCATCTCGTCAAGTTTGTGCAGAATCGCTGCAAGGTTGCGACGCAAGACGAGGATACGACCTGGGGTTTGGGCCTCAATGACTGCTATTGCCGGAATCGAGGCGGGCTCTTCCACATTTTGGGAATTCCCAAGGGCGGTTCGAATCGCTTGTTCCAGGTGGCTCTCAAGAACTCTGCGGTCTGGCCCGCGCGTCTTTCCTGTCAACGGCATTTCGTATGTGAGAATTCGTCGTGTTCGCAGATCAAACGGAAGTTCATCCATCTTGCCGAACGAAGTATTGAAAATCAATATGATTTTTCCATGCCCCAGCGCTTTAAGTGCATATCCGAGTTCAATCAAGACATTAGGATTGGGGGTGGCTCGATTCTCACCTCTAACGACTATTGAAATATCGGCCACAAAGACGTCGGCGGCAGTGATCTTCGAAAAAATCGTCGAGGCGATGTCCGGAGATCCGGGAACACCCTGCGTATCGCGATCCACGACCGGCTCAACAGCTACGCTCTGATCTGAAGCGATCGCCGAAGCAGCGTTCTCAAGGGCCTCTTGAATGAATCCTCTATTGCAAGCGTTCGGAAGGTCGGATTGCCATGAGTAGAAAACAATTTGTTTCATAGTGAAGAATCTTCTGCACCCGTTACAACTCTCGATTCATGTCCACTCTATAACTATATAGCAGCTCCGGGGCTAGCTGTGCATAACTATCGCTTGAGTAAATCCCACACCTTGCTAACATGGAGGTAAATAAATCTAGTCGTTTATTGCATGTTGAGTTGCTATGTACGGAACCTCTGTAAGGGGGCGACGAAAATCTTTTCGCTGAGGGCCGCTTTTGATCTCGCGGCCCTTTTTGTTGTTGTGGTCATGGTTGTTGCTCCACTCGAACCGGCGTTTGCGCAAAGCGCGAGCGGCACATCGACGGGTACGTCCACAGGATCGAGTTCTGGAGATTCGAGCTCAAGTGGCAGTTCGTCCATTTCGACCCCTGCGACGGGGAGCGGCTCCTCATCCGATTCGAATACGTCTTCCCAGTCCGAATCCACCAATTCCGGATCTACGCCCGCTACCGGAACTTCAGGTCAGCCGGCATCCGCCGGTACCGCATCGACCCCTGCAATCGCTCCAACGAGCAATGCGACCCCAAGCACCAATCATGTAAGCCCCGCCTTTACTCCCGGGGGAGCGGGGACCGGTCCCGATATTCAACCGGTCGTATACAACTCATTCAATCAAAATCAGCTGAAAGTAGACCAGAATACGGGGGCGCTCGAGACCACCTATCCCATTACGATTCCCCCCGGCAGGAACGGGCTACAACCCGACCTTGATCTCGTCTACAACAGCCAGAACAGTGAGCCGGGGAGCATCTTCGGCGAAGGATGGTCGATCAGCATCCCGTATATCGAGCGGCTGAACAAGAGCGGCGTCGAGAATCTCTATAGCACGAGTACCCTCAATTATTTCACTTCCTCCCTTGACGGTGAACTCGTTACGACGACGACCGTGACCTCCACCGGCGTCGCTTACGTCGCCCGAACGGAGAACGGGACGTTCAATCAGTATGCATTTTCGAGCTCAAGCGACGATTGGACCATGACAGACAAGAACGGGACGCAGTATGTCTTCGGATCGACCTCGGATAGCCAGGAGAGCAATCCCAATAATTCGGCGCAGGTATACAAGTGGATGCTGAAAACCGTCGCGGACACCAACGGCAATTCCATCTCCTACAGTTATTTCAATGATTCTGGCCAGATCTATCCGTCAAGCACCGTGTATACCAACACGAGCTCCACGACAGGAATCTTTTCGGTCAATTTTCTGAGAGCATCAAGCACCGACAATGCGACGTCCACGGCAACAGGGTTCGCGGTGAATTCCAACTACCGGGTGAACGAGGTCGACGTCGATGTGAGCAGCACGTGGGTGCGGAAATATGTTTTGAATTACTCGACGGGAGACAATGGATATACGACGCTTTTGCATTCCATCACCGAAAGCGGGGAGAACGCTTCAGGGACCGTGGTGTCGGAACCGTCGTCCACCTTCACCTATCAGACGCAGACCCCTGGATGGACAACCTCGTCAACGTGGAATCCTCCTATGGCGTTCATCTCAAGTGGCGGCGTGGATAATGGATATCGTCTCGCAGATCTCCTGGGCAACGATCTGGAGGACATCATCTCAAGTAGCAGCGCGTACATCAATACCGGTAACGGCTGGGTGAGTTCTTCCACGTGGGATTCACCCGTGTCATTCACGACGAGCACGGGAAATGGCGACAACGGCTACCGGGTGGTTGATATCAATAATAATGGCCTGGATGATATCGTCTCGTGCAACGGATCGTACATCAATACCGGCAGCGGCTGGGTGAGTTCTTCTTCGTGGAATTCGCCGGTGTGCTTTGCGAATAACGGCGTTCCGACGGGGGCGATCCTCGCCGATGTGAATGGCGACGGCCTACCAGCCATCCTCTATGGGACGTCCACCAAATCATTCCAAGTGAACACGCTCTCGGGCGGAACGCTTACCACCGGCCTTGATTCGTACTACCCCATGCAGGGGAACTCAAGCGACTATTATGGATCGAACAACGGAAACGACACGGCCGTCACTTATGGGACAAGCTACGGGAAGGTCAATCAGGGCGTACTGCTCAGTAGTGCGTCCTCTTCCCGTATCGCCATTTCGTCTCCGACGGGAATGCCCACGGGAAACGCCTCATTCACGATAGCCACGTGGATTTATCCCCTCGATGTCAGCAGTCTCCACACCATCTTCTCGTTCGGCGCTGATAACGTTTCCGACGAAGGGGCAGAGTTGGCGTATGGCGATACAGGAAGTAACCCTAAAGAGGTCTTCTTCGCCATTAAAAACGGCGACCAGCCGTATTCAACAGGCAATATCGCGACGGGCACGTGGAACTTCGTGGTGTTCACCTACAACGCCTCCACGAAGGCCTACAACTTCTACATCAACGGTTCATCGTCGGGGAGCGGTACTATCTCGGCAACGCCCAACTGGCAGTACGGAGGCATGTCTATGGGGTCGCTGTACGCCTATCCGACCGCTTGGTACGCCAACCAATACCAAGACGAAGTCGGCTTCTGGTCGAAGGTGCTCTCCACAAACGAGATCTCCGACCTCTATAACGGTGGCTCGGGGCAGACGATGGTGAATCAAGGGGCATCCTCTACGACCTCCGCATATATCGATACCGGGAATGGCTGGGCGACGAGCACCGTTTGGACTCCTCCCGTTCCTTTTGTATCAAACGGCGGACTGGATCTTGGCGTTCGACTTGCCGACGTGAGCGGCGATGGACTGCCCGACATCGTCTCGGGGTATACGAACGCGAGTGGTACAAACGTGTATGCGGCATATATGAATACCGGAAATGGGTGGACGCCGAGCACCGTCTGGGATCCTCCTGTTCCTTTCGCATCAAACGCGGGGTGGGATAGTGGAGCAAGGATCGCCGATGTGAACGGCGATGGCCTGCCGAGCATTCTCTTAGGATCATCAAGTAGTACCACGTCCACCAAATCATTCCAAGTGAACACGCTCTCGGGCGGAACGCTTACCACCGGCCTTGATTCGTACTACCCCATGCAGGGGAACTCAAGCGACTATTATGGATCGAACAACGGAAACGACACGGCCGTCACTTATGGGACAAGCTACGGGAAGGTCAATCAGGGCGTACTGCTCAGTAGTGCGTCCTCTTCCCGTATCGCCATTTCGTCTCCGACGGGAATGCCCACGGGAAACGCCTCATTCACGATAGCCACGTGGATTTATCCCCTCGATGTCAGCAGTCTCCACACCATCTTCTCGTTCGGCGCTGATAACGTTTCCGACGAAGGGGCAGAGTTGGCGTATGGCGATACAGGAAGTAACCCTAAAGAGGTCTTCTTCGCCATTAAAAACGGCGACCAGCCGTATTCAACAGGCAATATCGCGACGGGCACGTGGAACTTCGTGGTGTTCACCTACAACGCCTCCACGAAGGCCTACAACTTCTACATCAACGGTTCATCGTCGGGGAGCGGTACTATCTCGGCAACGCCCAACTGGCAGTACGGAGGCATGTCTATGGGGTCGCTGTACGCCTATCCGACCGCTTGGTACGCCAACCAATACCAAGACGAAGTCGGCTTCTGGTCGAAGGTGCTCTCCACAAACGAGATCTCCGACCTCTATAACGGTGGCTCGGGGCAGACGATGGTGAATCAAGGGGCATCCTCTACGACCTCCGCATATATCGATACCGGGAATGGCTGGGCGACGAGCACCGTTTGGGCCCCGCCCACGCCGTTTGATACGGGCGAGGGATATGACGCGGGAACGAGGATCGTTGATACTCTTGGCAACGGCCTTCCCGACATCATCTTGGGATGTGCCAGTGGTACGAATATATATGCGGCATGGACCAACAACAACAGCATACGCGCGGACATTCTGACCGGCGTCAGCTATCCGCAGGGAGGGAATACGACGGTCGTGTACGAAGCGGCGTCGCAGTTTATGAACGCTTCGGGAACTCCTGTTAATACCGAACCCTATCCGGTCTATGTCGTTTCCAAGCTTACGAACAACGACGGCCTTGGAAACCTCTCCTCCTCAACCTATCAATATTCCGGCGGCACATATTACTACGGCAGTCCCATCGACCATGAGTTTGCCGGATTCGGTCTCGTCACCGAAACCGATCCCGCGGGCAACGTGACGAAGACGTATTACGATACGAGCAACGGCGTGAGCTCGTCGACGGGGCAATACAACGATAATTTTTGGAAGATAGGGAAGGCGTATCGCGCGGAGAATTACGACCACGTGGGCAATCTCTACAAGGTTGTCATTACCAAGTGGGACAGCACGAGCACCGGAAGCAACGCCGCATTTGTATTCCCCGATACTACGCTCGAAATGGATTACGACGGGTCGTCGACGCACGAGGATTCTGCGGAATCATATACGTGGAATCAAACGAACGGCAATGAGACGCAGAAGATCCAATGGGGACAGGTGACGGGGAATAATGATGGTACATTTACCACCTCCTCTTCCCCTTTCTCCACCAAGTCCTTCCAGGTGAACACGCGGTCGGGCGGGACACTCACCAATAATCTCGTTTCATACTGGAATCTGGAGGGCAATGCGAACGATTACTGGGCATCGAACAACGGTACGGACACCAACGCGCCTTATGGTACGAGTTACGGCAAGGTGGGGCAAGGGGCGGAATTTGACGATGGCTCTGCGAAGCACATTGATTTTCCAGGCGGCTTAGTGTCGGCGACGAGCAGTGTCTCGATCAATCTTTGGTTTGATGCGACCGGTACACAAGCGTACTATTCGACCGTCATGGCGGGAAATTCGGCAAGCGGCGATCCGGGCGGCTACTGGTGGAGTACCATCCAGCCGACGGGTGCCAGTTTTACGGGCGACATCGGGGGCGGATTCGACACGGCGAACAACAATCGCGTCTTCGTCGATTCCGGCGTTCCCATCACGACGGGAGCCTGGACGATGGTCACCATCGTATATGACGGGTCATACGTCTACATCTATGTGAACGGGGTGTATGAGAACAAGACGGCGGCGACCGGTAACCTCCAGGCATATGGCGGTGGTGGTATCGGCCCACTACGCATTGGCAGCGAGACGGGACAGAGCGGATTCGGACACGATTCCTTCGCTGGCTACATCGATGAGCCGAGCATCTGGAGCAGGGCCCTTACCGCGAACGAAATCACCGATCTTTACAATGGCGGCGCGGGGCAGACGATGGTGAGCAACCCGCTCGCGGAATCAAACGAATACATCACCAACATCACCTATGCGTCGAGCACGAGTTCGAACGTCACCGGAAAACTTTCCGACGAAACATTGTTAAATCAAAGCAGTACCAAAATCCAGGAGACCCAATATTATTACGACGGTCTCGGGCTGGGGAATATCAGCGCGGGCAATCTCACGACGCAGGACGATTGGGTGAGCGGGAACACCTATGCCACGACGACGCGGAACACCTACAACAGCTACGGGCTTGTGACGCAGACGCTCGATCCGCGCAACAACACGACGACGTACGCCTACGATACTTACAACCTCTATCCGGCGACGACGACGAACGCGCTCGGCCAGACGACTGGCTACCAGTACGATTACTCCACAGGAAAGCCGACGCAGACGGTTGATCCCAACGGATTGAAGTTCCAAACGACCTATGACGGACTGGGGCGGCCGCTCCAAGTCTTCCAGCCAGATCAGACGACAACTTCCACGGAAGATCTGAAGACGGCATACACATATACCGATACGTCGGGTGCCGTGAGCGTCGAGGAATCGGATTATCTGAATGCATCGACGACCGTCAATACCTACAGTTATTACGACGGTCTTGGCCGGATGATCCAAACACGAAAGTCGGCGACGGATGCGGGGACCTATAAAGTGACCGACCAGTCATACAACCCCGTCGGCCTCGTGGCAAAAGAGTCATTGCCATACTTCGCAAGTGGTGCTTCCTCAACCGCCGCGACGACCACCGCTTCGCTCTTCACGACGTACGCCTATGATCCATTGGGGAGAGTGTTGACGACGGTGAATTCCGTCGGTACCACGACCGATGCGTATGACAACTGGGAGTTGAAGATCACCGACCCGAATGGAAATGAGAAAGACGAATACCATGACGCCTACGGCAATCTCGTGCAGGTGGGCGAACATAACGGCACGAGCACGTACACCACAACCTATACCTACGACGGGTTGCAGGATCTTTTGGGCCTCACCGACGCGAATGGGAACGTGCGGAGTTTCGCCTATGACGGCCTGGGGCGAGAGGTGTCATCGACCGATCTCCATGGGCCCGCTTCTTCCACCTATGGCATATGGAACTATACCTACGACAATGCCGGGAATCTCACGACGCGCGTCGATCCAAAGAACCAGACCGTCACCTATACGTATGACGCGTTGAACCGCGTGCTCACGGAGAGCGAGGCATCCACGACCCAGATCGCCTATACCTACGACACGTGCACGAACGGGGTCGGCCGCCTCTGTTCCGTCTCGAGCACCGACGCGGTATCGCTCGATACCAAAGCCTACGATCCATTAGGCAATCTTGCGAGCGAATCAAAGACCATCAGCGGGACGAATTATGCGACGAGTTACACCTATGACCGCCAGGGAGACCAGCTCACCATCACGAACCCTGATGGTTCCGAAGTCGAGTATACGTACGGTACGGGCGGGCTTGTGACAAACGTCCAGGAAAAGGAATCAGGGGGCAGCTTCGCGAACATTGTTTCGAGCATAGATTATTCGCCGATGGATAAAGTCGCCACGCAAACCGACGCAAATGGGGTCGCGACGGCGAATACCTATGATCCCGCGACACTCTATCGGTTGAACAGCATCGTAAGCACGAACGGCAGTTCCACGGCCATACAATCCTCGACGTATACCTACGACAACGACGGAAACATCACGCAGGTCGTCGATAATTCCGCGACGAACGGGGCGATCACGGTCAATTACACGTACGATGGGTTGAATCGTCTCCTTACGGCGTCATCGTCGGGCGCTGCGAGCGGGGGAAATTATCTGGAGACCTTCACGTACGATCCGGTGGGCAACATCCTCACGGGTCCCGGAGGCACGTACACGTATAACGGGGGTTCGAGCTATACCGATCCCGACGCAGCGACGAGCATTACAAACGGCACATCGACAAAGACCTTCACCTACGACAATAACGGAAACCTCACGAACGCTTCGAGTGGCTTCAGTTACACCTGGGACTACAACAACCGGCTGTTAAGCGCCTACGGGGCAGGGGCGACCTCTACCTACGGCTATGACTACACCGGGCAGAGAGCGTTCGTCACGAACGGCACATCAACAGTCTATTATCCGGAAACGACGTACAATGCGAACGGCACCTCGACGATCACGAAGAACGTCTATGCGAACGGTGAGCTTGTCGCGACGATCCAGAACGGCACGTCCACGGTCGTATCCTATGTGTCGAATGACACCCTTGGCGGTACGAACGCAGTTACAAATGCCAGTGGTACATTGATCGAGAACATCAGCTACCTGCCCTACGGACAAATACGGATAGATAACACGACGAGCAGTTTCTCAGGTGAACCAAGAAAGTATTTGGGGCAGCAGTATGACGCGGCGACCCAGCTTTCGTATCTGAATGCACGGTATTACAACGGGGCGCAGGGACAATTCATGAGTGAAGATCCGGTGTTCTTAGCGATGGGATCACAACAACTGAATCAACTCATCAACGGCCAACTCTCGAGGATTCTCTCGAATCCGCAGTCTTTGAATACCTATAGCTACGCGATGGATAATCCGATCACGAACAGTGATCCAAGCGGTGACATAACCCAAGCTCAAAGTGCTCAGCTTTCTTCGCTTTTATCCGAACTAAGCTCCCTCCTGCAGGAAGTTTCAACTCTCGCTTCTGGCGGATCAATCGGTGGTAGTGGCGGATCTGCGGCGGGTGGTGGTAATGCGGGGAGTACGCCGAGTATTACGACGCAAGGAACAAAAACTACAGCGCTAAGTGGATCTGAAGGCGGAGGAGGATATTTTGCTGCGGCTTCGGCATATGATCTACAAATATCACCTTCTTCGCCATGGAGCGATTCTTCTGTGTCAGAAGCAGCGTTTTCTCCAAAAAAGAACTCTACTCCAAATACTGATTCAGCATTTGGTTCAACCCCTTCGATAGGATATAATACTGGAAGTATGAAGGTTGGAACGGGAGAAATACTTATAGGAGCAGGTACGATGGCTGGTTATTACGGTGATCTCGGCGATATTGATAATTCGGAAACAACTATCGCTGCCGCTTTGGCCGTCGCCGGTTTTATCGGACCTGAAAGCATACCAGCTACAGTCGGAACACTTGAAGTTAGCTATCACGTTGCAGATCTAGGTTCATTAATACTTTCTCGTTCTGGAGAATATTTAGAGCACTAAATTCAATGCTAGTTTTACTAGAGCTGAGCGAATTCATAGTATTTCTCGTTATCGCTATTAAGATTCTTATAAAGATTTGGGGGTTTGCTAAACGCAAAATTAAGGTTAAGCAGCAAAAGCTTTGTAATTATGGAATGTTGATAGGGCTTATTGGAGTAGTGATTCCAGTTTCTCCATCGGGAGACACGGGCGTTCTTCCTAGCGATAAAGTCCTAGCAATTGAATGCCTATTTATATTTGCGGGATGTGCCCTGATTTTAGTAGGACTTCAATGTATTCTTGCGGCTTATAAATCAGAGGAAGAAAATCCAAAATGGATCAAATGGATTTCGAAGCTTTGGGGACAGGGTAGTTAGAGACCGTAGATCAGGAGCGGGCGTCGGCCAGGACATCGGTCAGGAATCTTATAACTAAAAGTCGCTAACTAATAATCAATAAACTCATGAAACAACGTTCACTGCGAGCCAGTATCGTGGGAGGGATGGTGCTATTCGCCGTGTTTGGCTTCTCGTTCGTCCATTTCTCTTCCGCCCAAACCGCCGACTCGTCCTCGTCGGCAACATCTACGGTCTCATCGGAGGCGACGACTTCTGCGTCTCTCGACCAATCGTCATCATCACCATCGACTTCTTCTTCATCCGATTTGACGCTGTCTTCGGCTTCTTCTACGCCAACTTCCACAGCTTCAGACGCGACATCTTCTTCAACGACATCAGGCTTAGCCTCAAGCACCACATCTTCTTCGACGCCGACCGATCTTACAGAGTCTTCTTCGTCCAGCACCTTTACTTCCTCATCAACGCCGATGGTTGCGACATCGACTACATCAACGCCAGAATCAGTCTCAAGCACCGCGCCAACTTCGATGACGATGCAGTCCGTAATCCCCACTAATACATCGACCACGCCCGCCACTTCGACTCCATCATCGTCAAGTTCGTTGGTATCTACCTCCACGTCCGGTTCAACGCCACTCCTGCTTCCTTCCGCCTCAACTACCGCGTCTTCAAGCATGGCCCAGACAACTTCTCTTTTGCCCCCTGCCCCGGTCCCCACGGGATATCCAACGTGCGACCAATCGGTCAAAAACGTTCCGGCTGATTATCCCACCATCCAGGCGGCCATCAATGCCGCAAATATCGGTGATACCGTAAAAGTCGCAGCGGGAACATATAACGAGGACCTGACGCTCAAAAGCGGCATTTGCCTCGAAGGAGCGGGGATCGACCAGACGATCATTTCAAAAAGCGGTGCCTCCGGAATAACCGGCGATGGCGTTTCCTACGTGATCATCAAAGGTCTCACCGTGCAAAACAGCGGATGCGCGCCGGGGGTGTGCGGTGGCGGTGGCAATGGAGGGGGGATTCAACTATCCCAATCCAGCAATATCACCATGCAATCATGCCGCCTCACGGGGAACGCCGCGGTAGACGGTGGCGGAATGTCCGTGTCCCAAAGCACCGTCACGATGGACCACTGTCTCATCGACGGCAACACTGCAAGTAACGTAGGCGCGGGCGTAGTGAAGGATGCTGCCTCGACAGTGGCGTTCACGAACGTCACTGTGGCGAATAACAACTGGGTTAACCCTCTTGGGAACGGAGGCGTCGGCGGAATTCAGTCCGACGGATCCGGTTTGCAGATGGCCAACTCAATCGTTTGGGGCAATACCGGCCAGAACTTTTCCGGTAATGGTGCTCAGGTGAGCAATTCGGACATCGGCGGTTGGTCAGGCGGGACGAATAACGTCACGAGCAATCCCGGCTTCGTTTCGGCAACGGATTATCATCTCCAAGCTAGTTCGACGATGGACATGGGCTTGTATTAGATAGCAATACTCCAGTGTGGATCAAAAGGCTATCGAGTCTTTGGGGAACTCAAGCCTAGAATGGAGACGGACAACTCAAATGAACTCCACTCCAAAGGTAACGATCGTGATAGGCCTCCCCGGTTCCGGCAAAACAACCTATTTGAAGGCCCATTTTGCCGACCGCCTTCCCAACGATTTCTTCGATGATTTTCACGGCGGGTCCCTCGACGGAACCGGCGTGTTTGCGAAGAGCAGACACTATGAAGCGCTGAAGATGAGGCTGAAGGAGGGTCAGGATTGCGTGATCTCGGACATCGAATATTGCAGGAGTGAGCGATTGAGGGCAGCAGAGGAGGGATTGCGGACCATATCGCGCGATTTGGGCATCGCCATAGACATTGCACCGCTGTATTTCGAGAACAATCCGAACGCGTGCAGGCATAATGTCGTCCACCGTTTCGCCCATAAAGGAGGTCGGGAATATCTCGTCGAATTGCAAAAAATTGATGATTTGACCAAGGTCTACAACTGCCCGGCCACGGGAGTCGTCCCCGTAAAATCGTGTTGCTGCAAAGAGGACTTCTCGCGAAACTGCTGAAGCATTTCGAATGCAAAGATGTCCCGCTTCGACGCGCCGCCTGAGGATCGCCATCTCATCGTAGATTGTTATGCCACCTGTCGATAGGTGGCATAACTTTCTTCGGGTGCTTATGCGTGAGTCTCCTCTGCTTCGGTTTCGTGTTCGTCCTCTTCGCTTGCTCCTTCGCGACCGACCCGCATGATCGTGTCGCAGAGTGCTTCGAGGGTTCTGGATCGATGACCAGCTTCCCATGCCTCGGCCATCGTGTAGCCGATGAATAGCCCGTTCTTGTCCATCCCACCAACATCAATACCGTATTTGGTCCGGACTGCATCGCGGGCCGCCTGGCATTCCGTCTTGCCACATTCACTTTCTACTATGTCACTCAGTTTTGTGGGCCAAGCAGCGACTTTACCTTGCACGAGCGGTGCAGTCGGGAATGGTTCGGAAGGATCTATTCCCACTAAGGCCAAGATTGCCCGGTTGTCCCTTTCGTGTTTGCCTCTCTTCCCCGTCGGACGCTCAGGATCATCGGGAGGAGTATTCCCATCACAATCAAACACGACGAAATAGGGGAGTCCAAATGCGTTTGCAATCGCGAGAGCGAGGATCAAGTGATGCTTACCCTGTACGGGAATGATGTCGCCGCCAATACTTCTGAAGTCGTCCCACAAATTGCGCAGACTCAAATAAGAGCTCAAATAAGCAACGTCTTCGAGTCCTTCAACGAAAACTCGATAACCAGCAAAGAACATTTCGTTCATGGGGCTTGCCATGTCCTGATCGATCTTTGCTGCCATGCCTCCTCTCTTTGCAATTGGCTCTCCGGTTACTGCGGCAATTGCCGCGGCTACCTCGTCGAATGTCACTTTTTTGAGTGTGACCGTTCCGTCCGCACTTTTAGAAGCGAGCCTTACGTTTTCAAAGCTGCTTCCGGACACGAAGTACGGACTGTGCGTGCAAAGAATAACCTCGGCATTTCTAGTGCTGAGTTTTTGTAATACTGTTGCAAGGTGACGCGCTTGAGGTGGATGTTGGTACAGCTCGGGCTCCTCACATCCAAGGATTAGGCGTGGTCCATCGTTCTTATGCTCTGCCAATTCCTCCAGCAACGCGAAGATGAAAGATCTCTGTAGCCCATGCCCAAAACGCGCGATGTCTCCTTGGAAGACGCCCTCCTTGGCTTTGATCTCCGCGGTTGGCTTCGAGATGGCCACCGCTTTCTCTTGGTCTTGCCATTGCAGATTGAGGGATGCATCCTGGTGAGCCCATTCATGGAACCGTGCATTCAACGCTTCGCTGAGCTCTGCAAGTGCCGGTTCGGATGCGGTGAGGAGATCTCGATATTGTGCTAGGGCATTTCTTCGTATTTCCTCGACGGGTCCGCCAATACCGAGTTGTGCGTGGACTCGGCGTGCCAGTAGTTTGCCGATTGCCGAAGATTTCGTTTCCGCCTGCTCTGCAGAAGCATCCTTAACGGCCGGAATGTATACCCACTGTAAATACTTGTCGATCTTATTCGCACCGCGCGAGACGCCATAGAATTGATCCTCGCTCGGAATCAAAGTGCACAGCTCCGGGTGCGCCGATTCGAATGCCTGCAGAGCTTCCTCCATTTGTCCTTTTGTTCCGGGAGCAGGCAAACCATCAAATTGCCCGCGGAGCTCAGCATAGAACGCCTTGAGTTCTGGCGCTTTCGCACCTGCTTTATCCATTTCGAAGTATTTACGAAATGCCGCAATGCCTAGACGTTCACCAAATTGCAAAACTGGTGCCGATTGCGTTTGATCGCTCCACTCTGCGACAGCCGACACCACAAGTTTGTCTTGTCGCACATAAGCCTTCAGCGATTCTTTGGCTTCGTTGCTGAGATCGGAGAATGTAACGGTAATCTTTACGGGAGTCCTTGTATCGCAGTTGTGAAAGTCCTCTTTGCTTAGCTCCACCAGATTAGTCGCAACATTCTCAGTCTCGCGGAAGAATATATTGAGCGCCGTTAGGACAGTGGACTTGCCAGATCCATTCGGACCTACTAAACACGTGTAGTCATCAAAAACTACAGTTTCATCCGCGAATGACCGAAAATTACAGATTCTTACACTTTCAATCTTCATGGCAAAAGGCTTCGCGCCCTTATGTTGCTTGGATATAGGCGTTATTTGTATTGATCGTACTCCCGTCCCCGCCAAAGTTAAAGGTCGGACAGTCCTTTATTCTTATATGTTTAATGACCCAACGCCCTTAAGAAATAGGCAGCTCTCCCTTTTCGCTTCAATGCAACTCAAATGGCGTTTTAGCAGCCCTTTTGCGGTTGTTTTGTTGCCTCTTCCGGCAATTCGTCCCGTCTATGTTTTCCATGGGAGCGCGTTAGGATGACTTCACGCTCCGGGTATAAAGGTCGAACCGGAGCGTAAAAGTAATTTCACCAGTTGCCGCTTCCGGCAACTGGTCCCGTCTATGAAGTTTTCGCATGCGACTATAGGATGACCGTACGCTTCGATCAGGGCCTTGGTCGGAGTGCGCAATCAGGGAAGGCCCACTCATCAATCCCCAAGGAAAATGATTGGACCACTCTCGTACATTGGTGGGAAACGTACGCTTGCCAAGCGGGTGATCGCGCTCTTTCCGGAACACACGACGTATGTCGAAGCGTTCGCCGGAGGTGCGCAGGTGTTCTTTCATAAGGAGCCGTCCAAAGTTGAGGTGTTAAATGACCTGGATGGAGAGATCGTCAACTTCTTTCGCGTTTGCCGCGAGCATTATGAGGAGTTGATTCGATATTTCCACTTCTGGGTGGTCAGCCGGAAATCCTTTGACCTCTTGAAAGCAACCGATCCGGCGACCCTTACGGACATCCAACGGGCGGCGCGGTACATGTATTTGCTAAAGGGCTCCTTCGCGAGCCTCATCCGCCACCCCAATTACCACTGGCATGTGGTCCAGCCTCCGGGATTCAATCTGGAAAACCTTCCCGAGCTCATTGAAAACACGCATAAGCGATTAGCACGGGTACAGCTTGAGTGTCTTCCGTATGAGGAAGTACTGAAGCGCTACGACCGTCCCACGACGTTGTTCTATCTGGACCCGCCATACTTTGGCCTGAACTTGTACCGCTACAACCTCACGAGTGAAGACTTTGAGAAACTTGCCGAGCGCCTTCGGGGATTGACCGGCAAGTTCGTCTTGTCCCTCAATGACGTTCCCGAGGTACGCAAGATTTTCCAGGAGTTTCATATCAGGCACGTAGATACGCCATATACGGCACAAAAGAAGTCCGGACGACGGTACGGTGAAGTGTTCATCACGAACTTCAAACTGTAGATCGGTCCGAAAGATCGTTGTTCCTGAGAGGAGCCCGGCCATGCCGAGTTCCTCTCGTTCTTTGTGCTCTCGCGTGTGCCCTTGTTCCCGTTTTTGTCACGGGATCTCTCAAACTGCTTCACATCATGGAACAGTTCCTCGAACAACTCTTTGTTGGACTCTGGAACCGCCTCCAAGGCCGGGGACGCGGAGCACGGAGGGAAAGTGGAGCGCTCGACCTCGGATTCCAGGTTAGGGACGGCCACGCAACGCATCAACACGAGACCCTCACTAACACGCGTCGTGCGATGCATGTCGCAGTCCTTGGCAAGACCGGCACTGGCAAGTCTTCGCTGCTCCGTCATTTGATGCAGCAGGACATCGCGGCAGATCGCGGATTCCTCGTACTCGACATCCACAGCGAACTGACTCCATTCATCCTGCGGACGATCAATGCACGTGAGCGTGCGGAACATCGTCATCTGAGCGACAAATTGATTGTCGTTTCGCCCGGTGATCGGGAGATGTCGGTGGGACTCAATCCGCTCGAGGGTGCTGATGACTTTGTCCGCGTGGCAGAGTTTTCCCAGATTCTCCGTGAACGCTGGGCATTGGATCATTTCGGCGCTCGCACGGATGAACTCCTGCGGAATTCCCTGTTTGTTCTCGCCGCGAACGGTCTCACACTACTCGAGCTCTCGCTTTTGCTGACCCACACGGGATTCCGTGCGGCCTGCATGAAGAAAGTCTCCAATGGCGAAGTTCGGCAATACTTCGAACTCCGCTTCGATCCGCTGAGCGACGCGATGCGCGCCGTGATGCGTGAGCCGATTCTCAACAAGACTTCGGCATTCACTGCCGATCCACACTTCCGCCATATTGTCGGCCAGACGCAATCCAGCTTCTCTCTCCGGGATGCGATGGATGCCGGGTCCTGGATCGTTGTGAACCTGGAGAAGGGGAAACTCGGCGAGAACGCGCTTACGTTGGGGAGTCTCATCCTCACGATGCTGAAGAACGCGTTGTTCTCCCGCGAGAAGCGCTCGCTCTTCACCGTGTATTGCGATGAGATACAGAACTTCGTGGCGCAGGGGAACGGCATCGAGACGATGCTCTCGGAGGCACGCAAGTTCGGCGTCGCCTTTGTTGCCGCCAATCAGTTTCTCGAACAGTACCCGGCGGAAACACGCGCAGCCATTCTCTCTATCGGTACTCACATCTTCTTCCAGCTTTCGAGCGCCGATGCCACGCAGATTTCCCAGGCGCTTGATGGCGGCAAGCCATTGGCAGAACGACTGAAGAACCTGCCTGCCCGTCACGCCATCGTCAAGAGCTCATCGGATCGTTGGACCGAGATTGTTGTGCCGACGGTCCTCGAGCCAAAGGTCGATTACACCGATCTCGTGAGCCGGACCCGGTACGTGCAGAGCCGCGTGCGCGCCCACATCGAGCGAGACATCGCGGAACGGCAGAAGCAGTACACCCAAACCACAAGCGAGGCGCTCCATGACTGGGATTAGTAAACGAAGGGGGCTGGTCGTTCAGCCGCGGGACCGGCGGTTGTTTGAGGAGTTGCCCGTCATGCGAGTCATTGACCGCGAGCAGGCAAAGATCGTCGCCGGGTTCGGCTCAACCACGCGGGCCAATGCGCGCCTCTTGGCACTGACCCGCGCGGGTCTCTTGCGACGATTCTTTCTCGGAAGTAGGAAATCGCTGTATGCGCTTTCAGAAAAAGGGGCGCGGCTCGTGGGGGTGCCAGTCTGGGGTCCTCGTCGCAGGCAGGATGAAGTGCTCGTTGCGAATTTTTTCGTCGAGCATCAACTGGCAGTCAACGACATGTATTGCGAACTGAAATACGGCGCAACTCAGGCCATGGAGGTCAGTTTCCGCCGTTGGCGCTGCTTCAAAAAGCCAATCACGGGGGATTGCCACTTGATACCCGATGGGTACGCCGAGCTCACGACACCTGCGGGCATCGTCGCGGCGTTCCTTGAGGTCGATCTTGGGAACGAGCGCGGATCGGAATGGAAGGAGAAGTCGAACCAGTACCTACGCCTTGCGCTCTCTGGGGAATTCGAACGGCAGTTCGGCCTGAAGCAGTTCCGCGTGCTTGTCCTTGCGAATTCTGAGCGACGCGTGCACTCACTGAGAAAAATCATCGCTGCAGTCACGCCAAAGATCTTTTGGTTCGCGACCCTCGGTGCGGTCACATCACAGGGTGTTTTGGCCCCGGTGTGGTACCGGCCCACTGGCGAGACCGCCACAGCCTTTATTGAGGAACGGCCATGAAATATTGCTACGAATGCGGACGGATCACGGCAGGGGAGCCTCGCTATTGCCAATTCTGCGGCAGGACCTACGACGTGAAGCTCTGCCCACGGCGGCATGAGAACCCGCGCTTTGCGGAGGTCTGCTCCCAGTGCGGCAGCCGTGAGCTCTCGACGCCGCAGCCGAAGGTTTCTGTTCTTTGGAAGATTGCCGAATTCTTCGTTCGTGGGCTCCTCGGATTGCTCGTGGTCTATGTGGTCATGAGCTTCATCTACGGTTTGCTTTCGAGTCCTCAGACAGGCAACGCACTTCTGGCACTCATGCTGCTCCTCGTGTCTCTCGTCATCGTGTGGAGCATGGTGCCCGATTGGTGCAAACGGCTCGTCCGGAAGGCGCTTGGCAAAGGAGGTCATCGTGAGGATCGGTAAGGGAGGGGTGGGGAGCGGATGCAATGCAAAAGCGAGTAATTCACGTTTCGACATTTTCGCAAAACGCATGCATGGGTTGGGCTTCTTTCAATTCCACCTCGGGCAAGGCTGCCCGCAGCTTTGCCCGAGGGTGCGAGGTGCGGCATGAGCACCACACCGGACATTTTGGGAGAACCGCTCGCAATCACCGAGGTAGCCCGTTTGCTCGGCTGCTCGGCGTGGACCGTACGGCAGCGGTATCTGCCGTCGGGCTTGCCGCATTTCCGGATCGGCAAGACCGGCAAGATCACGTTTTACCGGAATCAGGTAGTGCGATGGATCCTTGAAAACCAAATAACAGAAAGGAGGTGACACCTCTTGGCACTTTTCAAGCGGGGCAACGTGTACTGGAGCTACATCTGGGTTGATGGTATCCGGCACGCAAAATCCACGGGAACCGCGAATCGGAGGTCTGCGGAACGCATCGATCAGCGATTCAAAGACGAATTGAATCTTGCGCGCCTGGGCATGGTTGAGCCGAAGCCCGAGATGACGTTCAGTGAGTTAGCTGCACGCTTCCTCGCTGAAGGTTCTCCGAGGCCATACCATGTCGATCGGCTGAAGCTACTCCTGCCGTATTGGGGGGAGACGGAGATCGGTCGCATCACAAAGGCGGGCGCGAGAGAGTACCGGACATACCGGCACAAGGCGAAGAAGAACCTCTCGGACACGACCGTGAACCGCGACCTTGAAGCGCTTCGTCACATGCTCTTTTGGGCGGTGGACGAAGGCATTCTTCTCTCGAATCCCTTGAGCCGGGTGCTTATGGTGCGTGAGCGCCGGAAGCCGCGTCTCATGTTGACGGTCACGGAAGAGGATCTGCTTCTCGCCGCCGCTGCACCGCACCTGCGCTCGATCATCATTGCCGCGCTCGATTCTGGGATGCGCCGGGGAGAACTTCTCACCGAGCGATGGGAACATGTGGACTTCACTCGGCGGGTTCTGTATGTCACGCACTCGAAGACGGCAGGAGGCGAAGCACGCGAGATTCCGCTCACGGAGCGACTCTTTGCGGACCTCGAAGCCCGTCGTAAACCCGAGGGCATCGTCTTCACGTTCGACAAGCAGCCCATCAGCAGGATCAAGACGGCGTGGAAAGGCGCATTGCGACGCGCCGGATTGCGCTATTTCCGATTTCATGACCTGCGCCACGCATTCAATACCCGACTGCTCGAAGCCGGGGTGCAGCAGGAAATTCGGAAGGCGCTCATGGGCCACTCAAGTGGCGAAGACGTGAATTCGATCTATACGCATGTCGAAATAGGGCTCAAACGTGAAGCAATCCAAAAGCTCGAATGCTGGGTCTCCGCAGAGCGTAAGGCCGCGAAGGAAAAGGCAGAAAAGGAGGGCGCAATCGAACAAACCACAAACGAGAGTAGCACCGATTCGGGAGCGGTGAATCCCGCAACGTAAGCCAGGCCTGTTGTTCGTCTACTTGAGCAACGTGCAGGCCACACAACCGAATTCCCAGAGGAGGAATCGTGACACCGGAAAAGAAAACTGAACAAGTCCAGAAGTCTTCCGCCGCAGCGACGGAAGGCGGACGCAAACCATGGACGCCCAAATCGCCGGTCGAAGTCGTGCTTGAACAGATCGGCAAACAGGAGAAGAAGGTCGCCGAGCTACAAATCGAACTCGACGCCGAGAAATCCATGCTCACCAAATTGCTCCAGGCGAAGAAAGTCCTGGAGTCAACTTAGCTCTTCATAACCCGGAGCCTTCCTCACGAAGGCTCCTTTTTATTGACCAGCGGAGAGAGCCGTATGTACGAAGCGAATTTCATTCACGGATGCATGTCAATCCTGGGATCGCTCGCAATGATTGCGATCATCGTGACGGCACTCGCGACCATCGTAGGCCTCGTGAAGCCCGCCGATGCCCTGAAGTACTGTGGAGTCATCGCGGGCATCGTGATCGTTACCATCCTCATTGTTTCCGTTCTTGTCGGCCTATGGTCCAGCATGTCCCTGTGGCAACGAGTCATTCTCGCCGTGATTCTTTTCGGCGTCTGGCGGCTGAGGCAGGAACGGCGTCAACCGCGAAAGAAGAACGAAGGGGAATAGACCTCCCGGCGAGCGCCGGGGCAGAACGTAATTCAAGGAGAACATTATGAACGACGCTCATGATCAATTCGGGACCGGCGGGGTCATCGGAACGGAAGCGGCCATGCACGTTGACCGCCACAGTGCGAGCTACTGCGCGTCTGAGCGCCAGCGGATCGAAACGGTGAACCGGCCTGCGATTCTCGCATTGCGAGCGCGGGTTGCCCACCTGCAGGAACAAGAGCGGGATATCGAAGATCGCATCTCCCATGCGCCGCCGTCGGGGGACGTTCGGATGCGCAGGCGCAAATCCATCTTCCGTTATGCGATTGCCGCACTCCTCACCGTTGCCGCATTCATCTTCTCGGTCCTTGCCTTCGATCCGTATCAGCTCGGATGGAAGGCTTGGCTTTATTGCCTCGGCATTGCGGTCGTGACGCCGTTTCTCGTGGATCGCATCCTCGAGCGCTGGGCGAGTCCGCGGCTCGTGAACGTCTTGGCAACCCTTGCCGGTGTCGCCGCCATCGTGAGCTTGATCCTGCTCGCTGAGATTCGTGGAGACCTGCTCGCACACCAGGTGACGAGTACCCCCTCAGCCGTAATTGATAACGCCGAGGCCTCGCCGCCGCCTGCGCCGGAGAACACTTTCTACGACCGCACCCTAGGCCTTTTGCGTCTCGTCATGGCATTTCTTGCGTTCGCGATTGAGATTGGCGCGGGGATCGCGCTCTACGAGGCAGGCCAATGGTCGTCCGCTACAGGCGAAGACGGCACCGCGCTCCGGCGCGAACTTGCCGCTGTGCGGGAACGCATGATCGCGCACGGCCACGACGTGTGGGCACTCGAAAACGCAGGGGCCGCATTCGAACACGAGTTCTGGCGCGATTTCTACCGGACACTCTTGAACGGGGTAAAGCGCGGGGCGCTGCAACGGGTCTTGCTCGTAGCGTTTTCCCTTGGGATGGTCGCGCACGGTCAGGCAGGGGCGAGGGGTCCATTGGACCTCGTTGTTCTCCTCGATCTGTCGCAATCCGTGGCCGTGAAGGGTCACGACAGCCATGCGGAGTTCGAGAAAAATGTGGCTGGCGTCACGAGCATCTTGGCCACGCTGCCTGCCGGAGCGAAGGTCACCGTCGTTGGTATCACAGACGATAGCTTCGCGACTCCCTACATCCTCTTTTCGGGAGCGTTGACAGGCGACGAAGGGTACTTCAAGGAACGACTAGCAAAGGGCCATGCGGCTCTCACGCAGGCATGGCAGAGGCGTTCCGCACAGCTTAGGCCGTGCTATGCCCAGACCGATATATTGGGCGCTTTGCTCGTCGCGTCGGAAGTTTTTAACGAATCGCCTGATGGCCGTCGCAAGGTTCTCATTGTGCTGTCCGACATGAAGCAGGCCACTCGTGTCCTCAATCTTGAGCGTCAGTCCACCGTGCAGACAACTGTGGCGATGCAGCAGGTCACGAACAGCAAGCTACTTGCTGACCTGCATGGCGTGGATGTGTACGCCGAGGGCGTTGACGGAGCGGGTGAGCCGGTTGGTTATTGGCAGAGTCTGCATGGTTTGTGGGAGGCATATTTTGCGAAGGCTGGCGCAACCGTGAAAGGGTATTCCGTGCTGCGGGGCGTTCCGGAGTTCGAACGGTAACCGGGGCGCGAAAGCTCATAGCCATGTGACCTCTTTAGAGAGGCTCATGTAGATAGATTGTTGATCAAGTCTCACCTCCAGAATTCTTCTCCACGCGCGAAGGCGTTCTTTGACCGAAGGCGTAACGAGCAGGTCAATGTCGAAGCGGAAATGACGGTCGCGGATTCCTTTGCCTGTGTTGCGGTCCCGGCCCCAACCGTCCGTGCGCAGCAGAGAGTATCCAGAGGACAGCTGCCGGATTTCTCGGAACGTGCGAACGAGCTTCGAGAGCTCCACCGCCTTCCGCATGCCCTGCGCATTCGCGTTGTAGCTTCGGGGGATGAGGATCGTGAGTGTGCGCAACGTCGCCTTTTCGCGGTTCTTGGACCGCTCGCGACGGCGAATGATTTTGCGCACACGAGTCTGCATTCTATTCTCTAGAGTCTCGCGTAATACGACCCGATAGAGGCCGTGATTCGCGAGAGTTGAGATTGATGTGGGCCCAACTGCATGTCGCTTTCAGTTGATAGCCAGATTCGTTTCCGACGGTTTCCTGCACGATGAGGACTTTGCGTGGATCAATACTCACTCCCGCCTCTTGAAATGCCAAAACAAACGAATAATGTAAGCGCTTGATGTACTCCCGAACGGCTGATCGGGGAATCCTCCTCGTGAGCGCAGCGCGCCCGTTCGCGTTTTTTGCATGGTGCTTGTAGAAATCATCTGCGCGAATTCCAAACTCAATCTGCCGCGCACTTTGGGCAACGTGAGAATGCCGCGCAAGGTAATCGAAAAGAAGACGCAGTGCGAGAGGAAGCTTTAGTTGGTACTCAGCGCCGCGATATACGAGAAAAACAGCAAAAACCTCTTCGCCGGGTAGACAGCCGGTAACGCCCGGCATTCGTAAGCGATGTACGATGCGGAAGTGAGGGCCGACCGAGCGAAGGTGTCTCATTTCAGCAACGAGCAAATTCACCTTGTCCAAGATGCGCGTCGAACTATTCCTCGCAAACATAGCGGGCCCCCATTCTCTCGATTCGCAACTCAAACTCCGGTGGTTGCTTTCTGGTCGAAGTGCAAAGGAAGAGCGGCGAGAGATAGCCTCCCGACTCGAGGCATGCCCCTTGAAGCTTGGCAAGAAGGTTGACCCAGGGCAACAAGTAATTCGAAACGTTAAGGATCACAACGTCATAATCATTGCCAGCCCGCCGCAGGTGGAGAGCAGCCTGCTCGGGGTTGAGGTACACATCGACCTCAAGGTGATGAAAGCTAAGACTCGCACACACGCATTCGGCATGTTTTTGATCGTTGTCGACGAGCAGCACCGTTGCCGTTCGACTCCGTTCAGCGTGCGCGGACGTATAAGCCGGGTAATCGCTCCGAGGAGCGGACAGTGGAGCGCATGAATCTCTCTCTATCGAACTAGGTCGAATAGGTATTTGCTGTTCCATAATGCCATTCCCTCCAAAACAGCGTTTGTTGGGATTGGAAGGGGAGACTATTCGCGGACATTAGCAAGGCCGGGAGGCCTGCCATCCTATTGACACCACAGTGCTTATGTGCTTGAATGTAGCTGCCCGCACAGAATCACTATGCGTCAAACAGTGGTCCGCGAAACAGTGTTCATCTGCCATTCCCAGGTGAGCACTCGCCGCGATGTTTTGCGGTTAGACCCCGGGAAGTGTTGCTAGCACTCCCGGGGTTTTTGCTCTGAGAACGACCATGACACAGGGTCAATTTCAGATGTTTCAGAGATTACATATTTTTCTGTTCGGTTTCGGCAATCGATACATCTTTTCTGTTTTGCGGCATGATCATGTCAGCGGCCGGGTGCTTCTCTATCTCCGCGACGACATTGTCCCACAAATTGAATTTGACGGTAGGTCGATAGAGCTCATTGACCCACGATTGAATGGATCGCTTTGTAACCCAAGTCGTTCCTCTGTGCGGAATGCACTCCAAATTCTTCCCACATTGGTTGTATACAGTCTTCTCGGTGACTTGGAGTATTCGGGCTGCAAGTGGGACTCTTACTGCAGGAATACGGTTCACGTAATCAAGAAGCATCAGCGTCGCTTCCCAAGAATCGCCCGCTGAAGATGATTTCCTTGATCTCTTGGACAAAGAGTCCATCTCGGAAAGGACGTGTGGGGCAAGTTCACGCGTATTATCGGCAACGGCTAAGGGATCGGCCAAGAGATGCCTGACCGGTTCGCTCCAGAATCTATCGCTGTAGCGGTTGAGGGAACGATCCGGCGCTGGGTCCGCCTGAAACCTCTTCCAGGTCTCTTCTATCCATCTAGGGATTCGACGCTTTGGTCCGATGTTGAATTGAGCGGCGAATACCTCCAGTGTAGGAAGTGGGTAGGGAAGATGAAAATCGGAGAAGGCATGATAAAGCACGAGCGGAAACCAATAATAGGCGTGATCGGTATAAGGGTCGTAATTCTCGATGCCAGTTGCTTCAGGGAACGGGAGGTTATCTCCCAAAAAGATAATGCGGTGAGTACAACTCTTCTCATCGAACCAGTACCAGATTTCGATGAGATCTGGGAGGTTCAATTTGAACAATTTAGTGCTGTAATGTTTCTGCACATGCAGCCAGAACAAGAACCACACCAGGTATTTCGCAATAGCTTGAACATTCGCGTCCGGGGCAGGTTGGTCTTCCGGTCGAACTAAGAATAATTTCGCTGGCTCCGTCATCTAGCACGGAATTCTAGCAGGAGGTGCCGGAACAAACTCTTGCGTTTGGGTTTCGCACAAATGCAGATCGGATGTAGTCGAAATCGTAGCGGTCAATGCATCCACGAGCATCAGAATTCAACAGCGTTCAAGAGCTTAGCTGCAAACTATTCAAAACAAAACAGTTGCAATCCTCAAGAATCCACAGATTTCAATAATGGCTTGAATCGGGTTCGGGACCAGGTTCTCTACCCTAAACTCCTCACTTAGAATCAGCGAGTTGCAGCGGCAGGTTTGTGGAATCTGGGGTTCTGTGGGGATCTCTGAGGTTCAATTTCGACTACAGTCAGCGATTTCCTGCCTTAGCCCAGCACAGAACTTCCTCAATTTGTGTTCTTTAGCACTTCAGCGAGAGCGGCCGACCACCTAGGTTTGCACCAGATGGTCGCCGTTCACAAATGTCGTATCGAGCGTTGAAAAACCAAACGCCACCCCTCGGCCTGATAAGGCAATTGTCGGCGAAAGCACCGAGTGAGGGCTGATTTCCCGATTGCCTCACACTTCACACTCGGGCCCAGCCAGAGTTGACAGATGTTTCCTCCGGGTGCTCCGTAGATGATTTTGTGGCCGTGAGAAAATCCGATTCTGATGATGAACAGCACCAGGACAGTATTGACACTTGTGCGACCCAAGTTCGCTCAGAGAAATAACTAGTTAGGATTGGGTTTTGTACTCTTTTATCCTCATGACGTTACTCTTCCGGATAGTAGTAACCGATTCTTGGTGACACAAATTCAATTGACATATCGATCCGCGTCTGGAATCCTTCAGCGTCGCGCGCAATGAATGGTCGAGCTGGCGGGAGCCCCTTGGAATCGTTCCCTTGAACTCCCAGAGTTCTAATCTCCTTTGCGCGGCACTCATCGTAATTCTCCTCAGGTTCTCATCGCAACGCTCGTTGCTTCGATTGGAGAGTCTCTATGTTCCGTAAGCTCTTGACTATTACCCTCCTAGCCTTACTGTTTGCACCTATCCTGAATGCTCAAGCGGCAATAAGCCTCAACTGGATGAATACTTGGGGAGGAAGTAGTCCGGGAGTCGGCAATGCCGTTGCAACCGATTCGACGGGTAATAGCTATGTGGCAGGGTCTACCTCGAGCTTCGGCGCAGGAGGACAGGATGTTCTGCTCATCAAGTACGATCCTAACGGAAATCTGCTCTGGGCAAGGACGTGGGGAGGACCAAGCAACGACGACGCCAACGGAGTGCTCCTGGGCAGTGATGGAAGCGTCTACGTCGTTGGTGGCACAGAAAGCTTTGGAGCTGGATGGTATGACGTACTTATATTAAAGTTTGACAACTCGGGCAATCTTATATGGGCGTATACGTGGGGCGGCGCCAGCTTTGACGTCGGGTACGACCTTTCGTTCGATCAGAGCGGCAATCTCGTCATTGCAGCCGAGTCATACAGTTTCGGAAATTGCACTGTCCTTCTCAAAATGACCACAGATGGAGCAGTCTTGAGCGCCAATACCTGGAAAGGTCCCGCCACTTATGACTCGGCGTACTCAATAACCGTTGACTCAAGCGGGAATACCATCCTCACCGGCATCAGCTGGGACTACAGTGTCAGTCCAGAACACAACACAATCCTCATTTTGAAGTATGACAGTCAAGGAAATCTGCTCTGGAATCGAAATTGGGCCGGCCCCGGCGAGGACGAGACGAACGGCAGAAAGGCAGTGCGCACCGATGCCCAGGGGAATATCTATGTAGCCGGGAGATCATGCAATGTCGCAGCCAGCTGTGACTTTGATGTTTTGCTGCTCAAGTTGGACCCAAACGGCAATCTTCTGTGGTCCCAAAAGTGGGGCGGAACAGGCTATGACTCTGCGAATGCCCTTTGGCTCGATCCCAATAACAACGTTGAAATAGTAGGTTCCACGGCGGAGTTTTCAGGCGTCTGGACACCGCTGATCCAGCAATACGACAGCGATGGCAACCTGCTCATAAGTGACGCCTTCATTACGCAGACCCCCATAAATGTGTCGGAGTGGACGAGCATCGCTGCAAGTGGTACAAGCACTTTCATCGCGACTGGGAATACTAGCGCATTTGTAGTAGGGGTATTGCAGCCCACAGGCATTTCGAGCGTGGCAGCATCCGGATCTTTATCCGCTCCATCTGGCACTGTTAACAATCCCAGTGGCACATTGGGCTCGCCGATAGGGACAATGACCAGTCCTGCGGGGTTGATAGGTTCGGGGGGGAATTCGATCGTTCTTATCAATTCGATATCTATCATCCCCGGAGTCCCCGTCATCCCCGGTTATCCGGGTTATCAGGTTCCTCCGCCGAGTAATGGCTCGCAACAGAGCAATACGACGTCAGGTTACGCTAGCGAGCCTGTAAATACGGGAACTGGAAACTATTACTACCAGCATACGGACGCATCCATCGCGGGGCGGGGATTGCCTCTCGTGTTCCAGCGCAGCTACAACGCGCAAGATACATATTCCGGACCGTTGGGAGCAAATTGGAGTCATACCTACAACGTCGTGTTGACCCAGACGGCAGCCGGAGTTGCCAATATTCGCTTCGGAGACGGACACGGTGAGACATTCACCTTAAGCGGTACAACCTACGTGCCGCAACCGGGAGTCTTGAGCACGCTCATTGCAAACACCGATGGCACCTTTACTTACACGCAAAAGAACCAGACCAAATACAGCTTCTCGTCGGTTGGCCAACTGACGAGCATAACTGACCGGAATAGCAACACAATCACGTTGGTATATAACGCCGCTGGAAATCTCACACAAATCAACGGCTCGGCGGGACGCAACCTGGTTCTTGCCTACGATGCAAGTAACCGGATCACGATGATCACGGATCCGATCGGGCATGCGGTTTCTTACGCGTATAGTGCGAATAATGACCTGGCAAGCGTGACCGATCAGGCGGGAGGCATTACCCAATACGCTTACGACGCCAGTCATCATGTCACCTCAATTACGCAGCCCAATGGTGCCACGCTCCTGCAGAACACGTACGACGCTCAAGGGCGAGTGGTCGCTCAAGCAAACGGCCGGGGCTATTCCTGGACATTTGCATACAACACGCCAGGCACGGACCAGACCACCATCACCGATGCGCGCGGCGCGACCACGATTCACAGTTACGACGCCTCTCTGCGGATTATCGCTATCACTGATGCGCTGGGCTACACCGTAGATTATGCATACGACGCGAACAACAATCGGATCAGCGTAACCAACCAGAACGCAAAGACGACCAACTTGGCCTACGATGTGAACGGAAACGTTACCAGCGTCACCGACCCGCTCTTGAATACCACCACCTTTGCTTATGACCCCAACAACAACCTGCTGACGACGACAAGTCCAGGTGGTGCCACAACAACCTTTACATATGATGGCGACGACAATCTGTTAACAGTCCAGGATGCATTGGGGGATAAATCCGCATTTGCGTATGACGCATATGGAGAGATGATCTCCAAGACGGATGCAAAAAGTCAGAGCACCACGTTCGGTTATAGTTCGTTTGGCGACCTCACGAGTATCACGAACGCGCTGGGGAGTGTCACTGGTTTAGCTTACGATGGAATTGGACGATTGGTTTCGATTACGGATGCGAACCATCACACCGCCGCCGCGACATATGACCTGCTCGGACGGCTAACGAGCCTCGTCGATCCGCTCGGAGACAAATCGCAATTCGCCTTTGATCCGATTGGCAACCTCCTCAGCCTCACAGATGCAGACGGCCATGTAACCACCTACGGCTACGATTCCGTGAACAACCTCATTGCCGTGACCGATGCGCTCGGCCATGTGACGCGCTACGGGTACGACAAAGACAACAATCGGGTGAGCTTCACGAATGCAAGAGGGAGCGTGACCTCCTATGCCTACGATAGCCTTAATCGCCTGAGTAACATCACCGATCCGCTTTCGTTCATCACCTCGTACTCGTTTGATCCGGTGGGGAACGTGTTGGCGGCGACTGATGCCAAGGGAAACACAAATCAATTTTCCTACGATGCCCTGAACCGGCTGCTCAACATTGTATATGCGGATGGAAAGAAAGTCTCCTACTACTATGACGCCGACGGGAATCGAAGCAGCATGGCAGACTGGCATGGCACAACCGGGTACACCTACGACGCGCTGGATCGGCTGATTTCGGTGTCGTATCCAGGTGGCAAGACGGTCGGGTACTCATATGACGCAGTTGGAAACCGTGCATCGCTGAGTTATCCCGATGGAAAATCGTTGAACTATTCCTACGATACTGCGAATCGTCTTATTCAAGTAAAAGATTGGCTGGGACGCGCAACGAGCTACAGCTATGACCCGGCAAGCGATTTGACGAAGATCCAGTATCCGAACGGCGCTGCGATGGGATTCAACTACGACGCCGCCAATCGATTGACGCAGGTATTGAATACTGAGAAGGGGATTCCTCCGCTATCGCTTGTCTACTCCCTCGACCCGGTGGGCAACCGGACCGCAATCAGCGTCAATGGTATCATCACGAGTTTTGCATACGACGCTCTCAACGAGCTAGTCAGTGCTCAGCTTGGAGCGCTGGTGCCAACGAGAACTACATGGACCTACGACGCAGTGGGCAATCGTTTACAGCAGACGTCGGCGCTCGGGATGACAAAATATGCGTATGACGCCGCTGACCGCTTGCTCACGGCAGGTTCGCGCTCGTTCACCTATGACGCGAATGGAAACCGGGTTTCGGTTACCGACTCGTCGATTCATCAAACGCAGTCGCTCATCTATGACGCAGCCAATCGGTTGACGGCTGCCACAGGACCCACAAACAGCTCATTCTCTTATGACGGCGACGGCAACCGGATCAACCAATCAGTCGGAAGTGGAACGTACAACTACGTGAACGATGTTGCTGCTGGTCTTCCGGTCGAGCTTCAGGAGTCAGGACCAGATGGAAACATCACCTATGCTTACGGACTCGGCCTCATTGAGGAATCCGCGCCTGCTTTCAATTATTTCTATCAATATGATGGTCTTGGAAGCGTGATCGGCCTTACCGACGCCAAGGGAGTACTGCAAGGAGCCTACGCCTACGATGTTTGGGGAAATACCCTTCTTGCCGTAACCGACGTGGGAACGAGGAACAAATTCCGCTTTACCGGAGAGGCGCTCGATCCGGGGACCGGGCTATACTTTTTGAGGGCTCGGTACTACGATCCGAGCGTGGGCAGGTTCAGCAGCCGTGATCCTTTAGTAGGAATTGTTGCAATGCCAAGAACGGCGAATCGATATGCTTACGTTCTGTCAAATCCTCTTCGGTATCGTGACCCAAGCGGCATGACTACACAGGATGCCGCACAAGGCTCCGAGTTCAGTCCGTTGGGATTAGACTTCACTTTGCCGAATATGATCAACAATCCACACTTTGCTCCTGCGAGTACTGGAGGACTTACCCCACCGTGCAGCAGCGTGCCGGACTGCGCGGATGCTGTGCTGTCATTGTTAGGTAGCTTCTACCCCTCTCCTCAAATTCAGAAAACCGCTACAATTGGAGCGCTCGGAATAGAGACTAACCAAGATGCCACTAACCCTGGGCAATTGGTTTATGATTTTTTGGGGCTCCTGCCGGGGGTGGGGCAAGCTCAATCAGTTCTTGACTCGTCCTCGAGATTCATACTGATCGCTCCACCCCAACCAGCCGATGCAACAACTCCGAGCGTTGCGACACCTTTAGGCACATTTTGGATTAGATGACCCCTGCATCGTCCGCAAGGCGGTGGAGAAAATAGGTCATTTACATATGTAAAGAGTTTTATTATCATAACAGTAATGGTATCTGCCTTCTATTATTTAGACTGGTATATATATGGTAAATATGTCGTATTTCTTGCAGTGTTTGTCTTTGCTGCGCTCAGGTCGGCTTTAGTCTTATTTACACTGGGCGTTGTCCGTAGGTGGAATAATGCTTATCATGAAGATAGGTATACATCCGCTATAGAAACGTTGTTTATGGATTGGATATTCTGTCTCTTTCTGCTGATTGTGTCGGCTCTCGTCTTTACACTTCTGCCCATCAATGTCTCGATTGAATCGTATCTGGTTGCCAGCGGAGTCTGTATTGTTCTGTTGACTTTCGTGACATATGTTTGTGGAAAGAGCGCATCTCCAATGGCAATATCGCAAATTGTGGTTCGCGAAGGGGAAACTATCTTTGGGATAAGAGATTTTGGCATCACCCGAGGAACGATGCGAACTAATATAGTGATTCATTGGAAATCAATGAAGTGGAAGTTTCTGGATAACTTCCTGGTTATTGCTCAGCTTGTAGGGTTTGTTAGTTTAAGCATTATTATTGCTGCGTATGTGTTGGAAGTCATCTCATAAATTTGACCTAATAGGATGGACCCGCCTGGTGACGGCGAATTGATAAGCGAGCCACGAAGAGGACGTACGATGAAGGTTGCGACCATTGGGCTGGACGCTGGACATTGCTAAGCAGGTTTTTCAGATACATGGGGCCGACTGAACAGCTCCCCGTAATCCGTACAGAATCGAATGCGATTTCGGACTTATGCAGGTGGATCGGGATGCCGGGAGAAGGCTATGCCGTCTTCCGCTTCGATCTCGCGGACGCCACTGGCACGCGTTTCCTGCGAAGCTTGCCCGGGTGAATGAGCACCTCTGCAGGAATCCGCAGCTTCGTGTGCAGATTCCGGATCATGGCAAGAGACAGCGGCCGATCTCGACGCATGACCTCGTACACGCGAGTGCGTTGCCCGATAATCCCGATCAGGGCCCGGTAGTCCTCTCCCTGTTGCTCCAAGCGAAACTTGAGTGCATTGATGGGGTCAGGCAGATCGATCGGAAAATGCTCGCGCTCGTAGACTTCTACCAGAGTGACCAGCACGTCGAGAAGGTCGCCATCCTCGGTTCCCAGCGACGCTCCCCACAGCGACTCGATCCGTCGTAGTGCTTCGACGTAGTCCTCTTTATTTCTGATCGGTTTTACCTGCATAGCTCACCTTTGCCGCGTCAATGCGGTCGTAATCCGCATGGCTCCCCACCCATTTGATGAAGACCACTTGCCGGAGATAATCGACAGCCACCACCAGCCTGAACGAATTCCCCTTGATGTTGAAAACAACGCGATCATTACCAACGATGCTGGCGTTGGCGTACGCTGCCTTCACTTCAGCTGGATTCTTCCAGTTAGCTGCCTCAGCCTCATGGAACCATGCATCCAACGCCGTTTTCACGGGCGTGTAATTCTTCGTGCCCTTCAGCGCCTCGACGAATTCACGCAAGGTACTGCGGGCGATCACTCTCACGCCAACGAGAGTATCACTGTGCCCAATATGGGCACAAGCCAAAAACGGATGTAGACGATTTTGTGACGGTCGAAGCATCCAGAAACCGCAACGTTCAACAGCGTTCTACGAGGGGCCTGCAACATATTAGAAACAAAGCAGTTGGTTTCAACGAATTTCAACAGATTTCAATAACGAAGTGAATCCGGTTCGGGACCAGGTTCCCTACCCGGAGATCCTTGTGGTTCTTTGTGGGACGCCTTTGAACCCTGTTGGACTCTGATGCTATTAAGGGAGCAATTTCGACTACAGGCTCGGTTGATGGGTGGCGAACCAGTGCAACACGAGGAATTTCAATAGATTTCCCGCCGAGGAAACAGCGATGAGCCCCTGGGTCTTCACCAGAGGCTCGATTCCACATCTTTTTCGAGCGCGCTCCAACCGCGAACTGGCACCGGCTTGACCTGGAGATGGTCTCCAACGTGGACCTTCGCCGCTCGGAAAACAATGACTCGAATAGCTGTGTCCCGAATCACCGACAAATCACCCAGGATGTGTCCAAGTAGTTGTGTTCGCCTGGCGTTGGAGGTCCTCATGCCAGAGTGTCAAGAGTGCACATACTTCCGCAAAGCGAAGCCTCCTGATCCGCTTGCAGGCTGGCACGTCCTTTCTTCGAAGATTTTCGAACTCCGAACAAAATGGGAAAAGCACTTAGATGAGCGAGCCTTATGGGAGCAGCAGCGCTTCGAATCGGCGCTGCCGTTTGACTTCGAACCATGGTCTTACGCGTACTGCGAAAAGCTTACGCAGGTAACTGTCACTCCGCCACGCTACGAACTGTGCGCCGATAAAAATCCCGACAACGACTGCAAAGAGTTCTTAGCCAAAGAAAAGGAAACCGCATGACTACTTCGGTTGCTGTGCGGCCATCGGTCGTAAAGGAAGGGCTTCAGTGCGCTGCATATAAGGACAGTCTCGAGCTTGGCACTGAAATTACGCTCTCCAAGCGACCCAAACCGCTCTCTTTAGATGTCAGGAAGATTGTAATGCCGGACCGCGTGCCGGAATGGAAAGGCATTCCGCTCGATATGTCCTATGCCGAACGCCCTTTCGAGTACGTAGCAAGGGCGGTTGAGCCCAGGCATCAGGTCTGCCTGACCGGGGAAGGACTGGGACAATTGTATGTCTGCTTCGGGGCTCCAGGCACCGGCAAGTCCTTTCTTATAAGGCAACTTCTCAAGCAGTTGGCGCAGGGATGGGATCCAGAGTGGGGTGGCTTGCTATTGGATCCAAAACAATCGCTGCTGGATGAAATTGAGGGAGATCCTGACATTAGTCTCCCGAATTCCAAAGACAAGACCTTAGAGACCGGTAGTCGGCTTCACATCGTTGGATCAAAGCAGAAAACCAATCTGCTTTGTAGCAATCTTGGTCCACGCGATCTCGGGGTTGCTCTGGCACTCGCGGCAGAATCGGCGGGGATCTCTACGAAAGAGCCGTATTGGCTAAATGAACTGAAACGAATCTTTGGTGCTGGTCTTGCATTGCTCGAGATCGTAGGCAGAAAACTGACACTTCTTAATCTCGCTCAACTCCTTCTCGGTTTAACCGAGGAGATGAAAGCCAATGGCGAGCGCATGAGCGTACTAGAGGGCGAATTATTTCGTTCCGGTACTCTAGCCAAGACATTTGACAACGAAAAAGCTCGGAGATTGGATCGAGCGATTTCGGAGCTTGGGCAATTTACAAAGTCGCAGGGTCAAAACGCAGATACAGTGCGATCCTTTGTCAGTCAGGTACTTTCGCCGTTTCTTGATCCGATGTTCGACTACCTCTCAGAGGAATCGGTCGAAACACCAATAGCAGATCTGATTATCGAGGGAGGGAAATGGGTACTGCTTCACGTGCCCAAAAGTCAACTAAGCGTTTCGCGCATGGTCTCGGCCCTTGCCAAAATACTGTTTCAACGGGCAGCATTGGAGCGACCTATACCCGTGCCAGAAGATCCGGCGCATCCCGCCCGACGCATTTTTCTCTTCGTGGATGAGTATGCCGAATTGGCAAGCGATCTGCCGGGCGAAGGCTTCGGCGACTCACTCTTCTTCAGCCAGGCGCGGCACTTTAAAGTCCTTTCATTTATTGCGACTCAGGGAGTGCCAATGCTCGAGAACTCCGGCGTGAAAGAGGCCTGGAAAACGATCCTTTCAAACTCGGCAGGGAAGATATTTTTTCGCGTAGCTGATCCGGACACAGCCGACCTTGCGTCGAAGTTGCTCGGTGAAGGCAATTTGATCGTATCGGACAAGAGTGTCACTCAATCACAAGAGGGCGGCAACATACAGAAAAGTGAGAAGCTCGAGCGTCGGACTATTCTTACCAGCGATCTTTTCACGACTGGCCTGACAAGGGGCCAGTTCGCTTTTCTTGGCACGACCGACGGAGGTGCAGGAAGTTTTGCCACTTTGCATTATGTGGACGGGAGGGAAAATGCCTAGCGTCGATATTGATCAAGCGCCCAACAAGGCTGAGCCAGAGATTTCTTCTGCGTGCGAGGCCGCAGCAACTATGTGCACGGACCTTGAGACGGCTGCCTTGGCTAACCCGATGGATCAGGCGTTACAAAAGCAGAATCTGGAAGATCTTCATCTGGCGACCGACGTTTTCAGCTCGCTCAACAGCTTTAAACTCACTCCGGAGGACAAGAAGCTCTTGCAAGAGTTGTCTGCTGCGTTGCGATCACCAAACCGCAACCTAAGTGATATTCGAGGCAAGCTACAAGAGGCTGACACTCAAAGGACGCAGGCCCTTGATGACATGAAAGGGAAGATATCTGCCAGCCCGACCGTGAATAACAAGGATGTCTGTCGTGCCCTCGATCTCGAGAACAGTCTGCCCGCCATCCGAGCGGCAAACGAGTTGGCACGGTCTGCCGAGGTCGCGCTTGGAAGAAACGGAGTCGCGCTGAAGGATGCCGCCATCGGCATGTACGCGGCGCTCGTTTCAGGGGTATCTAAAGCTCCCGGCGGGCTGGGGCCGGAGTTCGTAGCACGCGTCAACGAACTTGGGAAAGCCGTGGACGAGTTTAAGCCGGAAAGCATGGGTGTATTGACCAAGGAAGAGGCAACGCAGTTAGATAATGTGCGCTTTGCACTCTCGGGAATGCCGCACCCCAAGGCCGAAACGGGGATTGAAGCAATAAAAAAACCCTGTGAGACATTAGAGCAAGCTGCTGCGAAAGACAGTGCCCTGGAGGGAGCTGCCAAGATTGCTATTGCCGTTAAGAACACGCTGACAGCCTTCGAAAGGCTCATGAAGGCAACAGAGTCGCGTCTCACCGTGGCGGATGCTGTTCGCAAAGAACAGATTTCGAAGGCAGTCTCTTACATGAAGGAGAACGCTATCGCTGGGCCGAATCACCAGTGTGCAACTGCAGTTGCTAAAGGGATTGAGGCGGCAACGAGCGTTTTCTATGGCATTCCGTCGCCCTCCTACGCGCGTCAATACGGCACAGTCCTGACCGAGGAAGCCCATTTCACCAAAGTTCCAAACAATTCACCTCAGGATGGGGACATCGCGATAGTTCAGGGATGGCCAGGCAATCCAGCAGGACATGCCGCGATGCGGACTGGGAACCAATGGGCATCCGAGTTTCTGCAAGGAGAGTCGCCGAAGCCGGACTTTGATCCGAATCTTCCTTATCCCGCCCCACAAACGCAAGCTGCAAGTGCAAATTATGAGGTCTATCGTTGGCCGGATCCCAGGGTGGCATTCAACAAGCTAGATATAGGGAGACAGATGCCGCAGGAAGCAATTAGACGATTCGTTGAATTCCTCGATTACTGCAGTCACGATCCCGTTGCACGCGAGGCCGATTTCAACCGCATAAAGAATGAAGTGCGAGCCGACAATGTCAAACCTCCACGATAACAGTTCTAGTTGCGAAAGCTGCCAGTATTACCGGCCGCAGGCCTCCTTTGTCGATGCCTACAAAGACTTCGATCGTAATCCGCCACGCGAGCCTCTGATGAAGTCGCTACTTGAACTTCGAAAAGACGAAACCCATCTTCAAGAAAACGAGATGGAGCTGCAGCTAGAGCTGCTGATGACGGAGCAGAGACTGTGGCCAACACGCCCTCGTTTCGCTCCACTGTGCGTGGCTGGAGGTCGGCTATCTATTCCTGCGGCAAAGAATGCAGACGAACGGTGCAAGGACTATATCCCCGCGTTGAACCGCCAAGGACGAGCATGCCGCACTTGTCGGTTTCTGATTCGCCCCGAAACGAAAATTGGCGACCGGCAGAAGATGCCAACCGGCGCAGGAGGTTCTCAGGAGACGGCGTTCTACCGGCAGATTAATAAAGAGCAAGATGATGCCGATGCAATGTCTCAGGCGCTTGAGATGGAGCAAAGCTTCTATGGGGATGGTTCCTTGCCGGCGGTCTTCTTTCTCCCTTCGTGCGGCGCACAGGTGAACAACGGCAAGCGGCTCGCCGCTCCATTTTGCAACCTCAGGAATGATTGTGCTGAACATAGCCCTCACGTGACGCTTCCGAATACTTTGCTGGAGATCGTGAAGCAGTCAGAAGGCAGTGAGGATGAAGTGGCACTGGAGTACACGCTCCGTCTTGCGCGTATGGTCGCTTCGGTCGGCATTGAGTGTCCTGCTGAATTCATGGCCGAATGGGCGAAGGATGACCCGCAGTTTAGGCTAAGCGCAATGGAATGGACGTCCTCATGCGTGTACGGACGGTGGGCGGTAGAGGCTCCCAAGCCAAGCAGCGCTGAGAAGTTGCCGAGCCACCCTCTCGTCAAGTTTTTACCGAATACGGCGGGGGGAACGGCCAAAAGACGTCCGCCACAGCTACAGCCGTACATTGCCGGTTGCGACGCGTACGAATGGGGTCTCCTAGCTGCGCTTAGTAAGAAAACGGACGCAAGCGCCGCCCTCGCTGCGGGCGTGATCTGCCAGCAGTTGGCTGAGTTTCTCGTGACCGTACTCTCTCCGCTAGAGGCGTTGTTTTGCGTTGACGCCGCGAACGCCCTCATCAACCCGCAACTGTTCGCGCCAAGAACTGTTGATCTGGTCCAAAGCTTCATACGGCGACTGCTTGCTCGGGCAGAAACGCTGCGGCTCGCCGCACAGACAGACCTCCAGACATATTGCGAGGAGTTCGCCGCCGGCATCTCCTATAAGGTCGGCGTCTGGCTGGCACTCCCGATGAGGGATCCGATGTACTTGGCTAAACTTGACGCCATTGACGCCGAATTGGGTAAACAAGCTCGTCAACTAATTGCTCATAAGTTCAGCGAAGCACGTTCTGACGGGGAGCGACTCTTGAGCGCATGTGGGGCATTAGTTCAACAAGGACTCTCTCCTCAAGATCGGGTCACGTTCCTGAATAATCTCCTAGCGTCGAACAATGACGCAGTGGACCGAGATCAGAAAGACGAAGAAACGATCAATAGTGCCGCGGTCGATATCATGATCAACAAAGTTTACCCGCCAGCAATGGCCAACATGCCTTTGGGTAATGTCAGCGGTCCATTCGCGCAGCTCGCCGGAAACCTAGGCCTCCCGGTCCAGCCAACCCCAATATCATTGGCGAAGTCAATCATGGCCCAGGTATATGGACGCATATTTGACTTGGCGCGCGCCGAAGCGAACCCTCGCCGGCGGGTACTCGCTACCTTGTTCATTCTGCGTGGCATCAATCCAGTAACACCGACGGCTTTATCAGTGTGGAACCGCCAGCCAGAACCCGGACGAGTACCGGAAGCCCTTGACGAAGCGTTGTGGGACCCGGCCGCCAATACTGTTGAAGCCTTCCATTGGGAACGCTTCAAATCGCAGGAATCTACTTGTGGTTTTCTGACTGCCGGAAGGCGTGTTGGAACGCCATGCTTCCGGACTTCAAACTGAATCTTGAAGGGGGAGGAACACGTTTGTGAAGAAATGTCCCGCATGTCAAACCGATTGCGAAGATAGCACGGCTAGGTGCCAAGTCTGCGGCTTTGTGTTTCCAGCTGCCCCAAATGGTGATCCGAATCAGCCAGGGAACCTCCTCGGAAGACTTCAAGTTGAGGCCCTGCCTGCCATCAACTTAGGGCCACTAAATACACTAAACAAGATCGCTGTTGTAGTTACATTTGATGGAACGGAATACAAGATGAAGACAGGTGACAAAAAAGTCTTTAACTTGACAGCAGGTAATCACGCCGTAGAACTCTGTCAAAGGAATTGGCTGCATACCTTTGCCAGGTGTGGCACAACCGTATCGGTTCAACCTGGGCAGACCGTGTGCTTGCGTTACAAAGGTGGAATGACAATTTTCTCGAACGGAACAATAGAGGTGAGTACGAAATAAAGTTGGGCAATCTGAAGGGCTTATGAGCACGTTGTCAAGTCGTTCAAATGTTCGGCACAACAAGTCTCCTGATAATCTCCACGAGAAAGTGACGGTTAGTGTCGACAGGTCGGGCCAGACTACGCCAGGCAAGCTATTCGAGGATCTCAATCAGATAAAGAAAAGGGCTGAGTGTTTCTCATCTGCTCGCGACTCTGATATCGAAGAGATGTCTCGGCAGCTAGTTGAGGCGAAGCCGCCGGATTGGAGGGTCGACGCCGAGACTCTGAAGTGGGCGTCAAAAGAGTGCCTCCTCCGAATATCGCAATTGCCTGAGATCATTTCGGCATTCGAAGAGCTTGCCAAAGACGCGCCACCAAGCAGGCGCCACGAACATGTTGTGGCACTAGTTCACCTTGTGCGTGCTGATGCTAATTCACCCGATTCAGCGAAGGAGATGTACCGCCTTCTGGTTGATTGCTCAGCATGGGTCATGTTCCGGATCGAGCTGATGCAAAGGCCGAGTTATTGGGAGTGGATCAACTCGCAACGGTCTAGCCCGTTAGTGAAAGGCGAATGTCAAAAGAATCTCCAAGACATTTCCAGTCTTCTTTTTAGTTCCTTAGCGCCGGACCAGATGGTCATGATAGTAGAGATGACTGCCGCCTTGAACGACGACCTCCAGACGTGCTCGCAGTGGGACGCCCTCGACCCCGAAGCGATGGACAAGCGGATGAGCAAACTCATTGATAACCCGCTACTGAACGGCCCCGTACTAGACCAGAAGGACATTCTCGGCTCACTCTCGGAGCCCATGCGAACAAAGATCGTCAGTCTTGCGCAACAATCAACGAACATACCCGGGCAGGACGTTCATTTAACACAACAATTCCGAGAGAACTTAAATCATTTGGCGATCGGGACAGAGATTCAGAATAACCAACTAGGCACTACCGAAGGCGCGATAGTTGACAAAACTCTTAGTGGCGCTCGGGCTGCCGGACAGAGCGTGGAAGCCCGTGTCCCAGTGCGATGTGATGCTTGCATGGGAACAGGTCGAACTAGGTGTCCTTCATGTCACGGCTGCGGCTACGTCCTTCTGCCCGTGCCCCTACCGATAAACAGCCCCTTCCGCGGCGAACCAATACCTCCCATCAAATGCAGCTGCGGTACTGGCTGGGTGACTTGCTGCAAATGTAACGGAAGGGGCTGGATGTGAAAGTTCCGTCACGACGAGGTAAGACCAAAAACAGGACCCGAGTCGAGATCGCTCAAAGGCTTTAAGGAGACGCCAATACGATGTTAGGTGAAGGGGGCGATGAGTGGTGTAAGCGCCGCAGAGACAGGTACCTCGATGTGAGTCCAAACCCAGATCGCGCGCACTTCTTAGGCGTCGAGACGAATCTATTACTCGACTCGAGTGCGAATAAGTGAACAATAGAAGGGACCAACAATGGCCAAAAACGAGGTTACAGCAACGCCTGGTGGCCAACCGGCACGCCTCCAATTCCTTTATGACTGGCAAACGGTCCAGCAGGGGCAGATCACGCCGGGGGCGGAGCTGATTGTCGATTACGACACGAACCGGCTCAGGTGGGTTGGCAAGTGGCGTCACGGGGCGTTTGTGTGGGAAGTTGAGGTTTTCATCCGCTTCCACCCGGGCGGCCAATTACACCACGAGTCGGCGTTTGAACCTGTGCGCCCTTATGCCGAGCGTGTGCCTAGGCTGCTAACGTATCTCGTGCCGGTCGAAGCTACCAAAGTGGAGATATGGTTTAGGGCGAGCGGCGTGGATCAAATTGGGTGGGACAGCCGCTTCAGCCAGAACTACTGGTTTGACGTGACTCGTTAGTCGGAGTAGAGCATACGCGAGATTACTTTTATGTAGTCGAAAATGTAGCGGGCAGAGCCTCCGAAAGCATCCAGGACCCACAGCTTTCAACAATGGAGCCGCAAGAGCTTCAATCAGAACGAGTTAAAAACATCGAATTTCAACAGATTTCAATTGGCGATCGAACCCGGTTCGGGACCAGGTTCCCTACCCGGTGATCCTTGAGGTTCTTTGAGGGATGCTATTGAGACCTGCTGAACTTGGAGGCCCCTTGAGGAGCAATTTCGACTACAGGCTCGCAACGACAGAGGAAACATAGAGGGGACAAACCCCATAATTTCAGGTGCTTGTTGCATGAGGAAGCCGCCTCGAGAACCTGGTGTTGGACCAGGGGATTGGTCATGACAAGGCGACATTTCGTTACTAATCTGGCGATTCACACTAGCGCCTGACGCGGTCCGCGAGGTCGTCCACGATCTTAACGAAGGCGTCCGGCTTCTCCCAGTGGAAGCCGTGGCCGGAGTTCACCTGGTAGAACTGGACGCCCTTGATGAGCGAGCGGGCGCGTGCGGCGTCCCTGCCGTCTGTGGCGCCCAGAAGAATGCCAGCTGAGTCGTAGCTCCAGTTCGTGTGAATGAACGCCGCGGGGACGTGGATGGCGGCCAAGGTGGCCTCGTGATCGAATCCGGTGTCCCAAGTGTCGGTGTAGAATGCGTCTCCGAAGCGGGGGTCGTAGTGGTCCATCGCGCGGAAGGACTCGTTCAGGATCGGCGGCAGCTCCCACCATTTGATTGACTGCCCGGGGTGTTGGGCGTGGTAGGCCATTGTTTGTTTGAGGAGCCCCTGCTTGCTGTTGCCGAAAAAATCCCAAATGCGTTCGTGCTCGGCGTCATAGCCCACCCAGTCGGTCTGGCCGGTCGCCAGAAAAGTGTGGGCCGACGTTGCCAGGACGACCCAGTTCCACGTCTTCTCTGCCCGCGGCAGCAGGGTGGTGAAAACCGGAGGATCCTCCAGGACGACTCCGCTCACCTGTTGCGGAGCGTAGGCGGCGAGCCAAGCCGCCAGCAGTCCCCCGGACGAGTGCCCTGACACGATCGCCGGCCTGCCGACCACCTGGACGAGAAACTGCTGCAGGTCGCGCCCCATCGCAACGTTCGTATACTTCTCGGGCGCGCGTGCGGACTTCCCGTGCCCGTAGCAGTCGACTGCGTAGACATGGTAGCGCTTCGCCAGCGTGGGCAGTACGGGATAGTAGTTCTGCCAGTCGCCCGACTGCCCGTGGATGAGGAGCAGCGCCGGCCCGTTGTCCGGGCCCTCGGCGTAGTTCATGACCGAGCCGTCGATCGTCACCTGTTTCTCGACGTATCCCGCCCTCCAGACGCGCGCCATTCCCCAGTTGAAGTAGTTCAGGTTGTTGATAACGTAGCCGCCGGCGACTACGCAGCACAAGACAACGACCGTCCCGAGCGCCGCCGCCGTGATCCGCAACACTTTCCTCATGTCAACCTCACCTCATCCGAGTATGTCCCGGGGTTTTCCATGTTGGTTTCAGGTTTCGGGATAGCGTATCAAAGGCCGCCAACATGGGGCTTCGATACGACTGAATAGAGGTTCTTCCCGGTTGCGGCCGAGGCGCTTATGACTCCGCCCATCAGGGCGCCCACTACGCCAAGGCCAGCCGCGTCCTGCCCCGTAAGATAGAGGCCCCGAATCGGCGTTCTGGCTCCGAGTTCGCGCATCAGGAAACGGTCCGGTGTGGAGGCGATGCCATAGATCTCTCCATGTCCGTAGTTCATAAAATGGCGTGTTGTGAGCGGCGTCGACAATTCGGTGTATGCGATGTTGCCAACCACGGAGGGCGCTTGCCGCTCCAATTCGGCGAACAGCCGCGCTTGAAGCCGCTCTTTGAACTCGCCGTACTCGTCTCCTCGCTTCTTCCAGCGCGTTTCTCCCCAGCGGTCGAAGGCCGCATAAGGCAGCATGGTGATGGCCTCGACCGTGCTCTTTCCCGCATGACGGCGTTGAAAATCCGGGTCCTTGGCCGATGGGAATGAGAGATACACAACTGGCAATGGCGCATCGAGGTTGCGCTCGAACTGCTCGACATTCCTGTCGTGGTCGAAGGAGGGATACACCCAGAGGTTTGTGCCTTGCAACCCGAGCACCGCGTCGCTCTGCGATAGTCCAACATAGAGGCTGATATGCGCCGTCGAAGGCTGAAGCCTGAGCAACTGGCGGCGCAGCGAATCCAATGCGGGTAGATTCGGCGGCAGAAGCCGTTCAAACGTGTTGGCCGCGCCCGCATCGCTCAGCACCGTGCCGGAGCGGAATTCGCGTCCGTCGCTCATCCGCACTCCAGTTGCTCTCGCACCGTCAAGCAGGATGCTTGTAACCTCGGCGCTGGTGACCACAACGCTACCGTTGCGCTCGACCTGTGGGATGATCGCCGCCGCAATCGTGCTCGCTCCTCCCACCGGATAGCTGGCCCCGCCAAAATAATGCTCAGCGATCGTGGCATGAACGGCAAAGCTGCTTTTCCCAGGCGGCAATCCGTAGTCGCCCCATTGTCCGGTGAGAACCCCGATCAGTTCTCGATTGCCGGTAAAACTCTCGATCACCTCGCGCGTCGTGTGTTTTGCCCAGCGCATGTAGGGCGCCCGCATCAGGCCGCCAGCCAGCGCCGCCACTGGAGCCGGAACCGCCTTTTCCGCGTTGTAAAGGCCGCTCGCGCGGTTGCACGCTTGAACCGCTGCGATATACCGGTCGATGGCCCTGATTTCGCTCGGAAACGATTGAGCGATACCTTCTCGGAAGCGCTCCAGTCCGGCGGCATACTCGAATGTCCGGCCTCCGATGATGAAGCGGTCGTATATCTCCGGCATGGCCTGCCACCGTACCTTGCTCTCGGTAACGTGGTCGAATGCGCGCCGCACTGCGGAGTTCTCATCCTGCATCTGGCCGATGTAATGCAGCCCCACGTCCCATTCGTATCCCGGGCGATGAAACGTATGGGTGAACCCGCCAGCCACGTAGTGTCTTTCAAGTACCAGCACGCGCTTGCCTGCGTGCATACCCATCAGGACTGCCGCTGTGAGTCCGCCGATGCCGGAGCCGATCACGATCGCATCCCATGTCTCCGCGAGCTTTGCCTGCTTGTAAGGAACTCCACTTGCCATCATCCCGACCTCCGCGTGTCACCGGTCTGCCTCGTAGGTATGTTGGCAGTGACAACATTAGGCTAGATCGCAAAGTTGCTATTGTCAACATCGTTCTGTTAGAAAAGAGCATGAACCGCTCAGAGCCTTACCATCACGTCAATCTTCGCCAAACTCTGGTGGACGCCGCAGTGACCCTCATCGGCGAGGTCGGCCCTCGCGCATTCACACTGCGCGAGGTGGCGCGGCGTGCCTGCGTATCGCATAATGCCCCCTATCGCCACTTTGCCAGCAAGGACGAACTGCTGGCGGAGGTTGCTGCGGAAGGATTCGACAGGCTTACCGTTTCGATGCGGAAGAATATGGACCGGGCCACATCGCCGCGGGAGCGGCTGCAGGAGTGCGGTTGCGGTTACGTGGCGTTTGCCCTGCGTTGGCCCCAGCATTTCCTGGTAATGTTCGATCTGCCTCAGGTCACGCTTGCGCACGAAAAGCGCCGGACCGCCGGGCAAAATGCCTTTGCCGTTCTTGAGGAGGGTATCGCCGCCGCGCAGCAGTTCGGGGACCTCCCGGCCGGCGATCCGTTGCCTCTCGCTTGGATGGCCTGGTCATTAGTCCATGGCATTGCCAAACTTGCCATCAGCGGAAATCTTCACCTCAGCGCCCGCGCCACTATCGAATTTACCCGCAGAGCCTGTCAGACAATCGTCGGCGGGATGAAGGCCGGGCCATCCGGTTTTGGGATTCGCTGATGAGAACCCATTGCGCTCCAATGGCTATCGCAAATCATCGTGGTCGAATGACGGGCTGAGCTGAACTTGGAGAAATCTCCGCAATTGACCACGGCCCGATGCACTCATTCAGCTGAGGTTAGAGCGCCATTGTTTAGGCTCCGACTGTGAATAGATAACGAAAAACGCCCCAGGGTGCGATAGACCGAGTTTGCGATGAGATTCATGCTTTTTGCCACGGCGAATGGAGGCCGTAACGATGGCAAAGAGCAAGACATTGCGTAAACGGACACCCAAGCATGTTCTGAAGCTTCCCGACCTTGAGCAATCGAAGTCAGCCGTATTGAACAGCCTGACGTCTCGAAGCTCACAATGAACTTACGATCATGCGATCAGGGAATTCATCGAATGGTACTGTTCAGAACCCAGGCTCGCCTTCAACAAGACTGTGGTTATCCAAGATAAGGATCGCTTCGATGTGGTAATGGCAAATCCACCCTTTGGTGGAAAGGAGCGCAAGGAAGTTCAGCAGAACTTCCCGATCCGTACTGGCGAGACGGCGTTCCTGTTTCTCCAGCATTTCATCAAGATGCTCAAGGCGGGGGGGCGCGGCGGCGTAGTGATAAAGAACACTTTCTTGTCGAACACAATGACAATGCCGCTGTTAATCTACGCAAGCTCATTTTGGAAAGCTGCAACCTGCACACCGTGCTCGATTGCCCAGGCGGCACCTTCCAAGGTGCAGGCGTGAAGACAGTCGTGCTGTTCTTTAAGAAAGGCGCGCCCACGCGCAAAATCTGGTACTACCAGCTCGACCCGGGTCGCAATCTTGGCAAGACGAACCCGCTTACGATTCCACGCCACGTTTTCTAATCTTTGATCGCGGGTCCAATTTCAATGAGGAAGTGATCGACACTGAGAAGAGCTTCGGCATTCATCTGAAGCGAACCTGAAATGAATTGGTTCTTCAGGTTGGGGCTCCGGTCCTGCAACCCTCCGGTTAACAGCCTAATGGATGGTTAATTCCTGCATCCACCGGAGTGCGTGTGATTTAAACCTTCCAGTTCCCTCCTGACAGATGGGTGCCCTTTGGGTGCGCCCTAGTCGCTGTCGCAATCTCTCGTATACGCTCTCTTTATCATCAAATCCGGCTTTTTAGTTCGGGGAGATGTGCCGGTTCTCCATCTCTGATTAGGGAGGACTTTTTGTCACGCGCACATCATGAACAATTACACTGGGCTTGAACCGATGACAGTTGATCTTCAATCACGAAGCCCTCGGCCTAACGCTCTCCAACGGGTTTGCGCGCGCGCGTCATCCAAGTTGACAAAGGTTACCTCCGCGCAGAGAGCATTGCAATACACTATCCTGGCATTTGTTCTCTTCACGTCTATCCACTTCGAAGTTAGTGGATTCGCGTTGCAGGTTTTGTCATCTTCCGATCGCCCACACTCACAGTCCAAATCGACAGTCAGAGAAATCGACAAGCCCGAGCCAGTTGCTGGGTCCCCCGGACGAATTACATTTGATGATCTGATTGAAGCTTCTGGCGTCAAATTTCAATTGAAGAACAGCGTTACTCCGCAACGATACTCTATCGAGACTATGTTGGGCGGAGTGGCGGTATTCGACTACAACAACGATGGCCTACTGGACATTTTCTTCACTAACGGAGCCTCGATTCCCTCGCTAGAAAAGAACGACCCAAGCTTCTATAACCGGCTCTATCGCAACAACGGCGATGGTACGTTTACGGATGTCACTGAGCAGGCCGGCGTGAAAGGTGTTGGGTATTCGATGGGCGTCGCTGCCGCGGACTACGACAATGATGGATTCGTCGATCTGTACATTGTGGGCGTGAACCGAAATCAACTCCTGCACAACAATGGGGACGGAACCTTTACCGATGTGACCGACAAGGCTGGTGTCGCTGGTCTCGTTCCCAAGCTCGGCAAACCATGGGCTGTGGCCGCTGGATGGTTCGACTATAACAATGACGGGCTCCTCGATCTGCTCGTAATCAACTATCTGGACTACGATATATCGGACTGCAAGCTGTGTTCAATCGATGGTTTGCCGACTTACTGCGCTCCTGGCAATTTCAACGGAACTCCAAATATCCTCTACAGAAACAACGGCGACGGGACGTTTACCGACGTATCTGAGTCATCTCACATTGGGCAATACATCGGAAAAGGCATGGGTCTTGCTTTTGCCGATTATGACAACGATGGTTTCACCGATGTTTTCATTTCGAACGATACGTTTCCCAACTTTCTGCTGCGTAACAATGGGGACGGAACATTCAAGGACGTCGCCCTGGAGACCGGAGTCGCATACACGCAAGATGGTAGGACTGTGGCGGGAATGGGAGCTGAATTCCGTGACCTAAATAATGACGGGCTCCCGGATATCTTTCACACGGCGATGGCCGGCGATGCATTCCCACTCTACAGAAACGCCGGAGATCATTTTGACGACGTTACGCAGTCCTCGGGAATTGCTGCGTTCAGCCACCGGTTGACGGCCTATGGAACGGGTGCCTTCGACTTTGATAACGATGGGAACAAGGACCTCTTTATCGCAGGCGGAGCTATCCTCGACAACGAAATGGAGGTCCTTCATAGGCCAACTCGCCTCCCGAACGGCCTTCTTCGGAACAATGGGAACTTCACGTTCACCGACGTTAGTTCAACGGCGGGAGCCAGTTTCTTGGTTCCCAAGATCCATCGAGGGGCCGCTTTTGGCGATTTCAATAACAATGGAAAGATCGACATTGTTGTCACCGCGATCAATGACAAACCTCAGCTGCTTATGAATCGAACAGCCAACAGCAATCATTGGATCGTCATCAATCTTGTTGGCACTAAAGATAACCGCGACGGCCTGGGTACAAAGATAAAGATAACAACATCCGAAGGCGTCCAGTTTAACGAAGCCACGACCGCGGTCGGTTACAGTTCATCGAGCGATAAACGCGTTCACTTTGGGCTGGGTAGGGCCACCGTTGTCGACAAGATAGAGCTGTCTTGGCCCACTGGAGTAAAACAGGTTCTTTCCAACGTGAAGGCAGATCAGATTCTCACTGTAGTTGAGGGTCGATAGACTCCGGTCGCAGAAGGCTGCCGACAACGCGATCCGGCCGATCCGGCCGCGAAGCGCATCGCCATTCGCGGGCTCTCCTGCACCGTATTCCGCTTTACTTCGGATGCGTAAACGTGGAAGTCGGCTCCTCCACTTTCATGATCTGGTCCACGGAAGGACGATCGATTCGTTGCACAATCCCACTTGGCCAACGAATCTCCACGTGGTCCAACCTTGTCTCATTGCCAAGGCCAAAATGTGCACGGCGGTCGCTGGATGACATGAACCCCACACTGGTTGTCACATGGTTATAAAGTGTCTTTCCGGAGCCAGCGGTCACCTTGATGACCGCGCCGATTCCATCTCGATTACTCTTATGACCCCGCAAATCGAACATTATCCAGTGATGCTTTAACAACGCATTATTCATCAGTATTCGGGGCTTCTCACCCAGCGAAGTGACAACCAGGTCCATAAAGCCGTCGTTGTTCAAATCGACAAAGGCTGAGCCGCGCTGGTAGCCCGTAAAGGAAAAGTCCGGTCCCATTTGATCAGTAACATCGATGAAGGTTTTACCGTCCACATTCTGGAACATCGTGTCGTGTTGTTTCGAAGAAGCAATCAGGTTGTCCACGTCTCCATTGGCAGAATAGATGTCTTTCCAACCGTCGTTGTTAAAATCGACGAAGCCAATGCTCCATCCGGAAAGAGTTCGACTCAGAGCACCAAGTTTTGTGGCCGCAGTAGCGTCGCTGAAGAACTTGCCCCCCTCGTTCTTGAAAATGCCAAAGACCTGTCCCACTAAGTCATTGTAGAGAATATCGACCCAGCCGTCGTTATTAAAATCCTTAGCGTCAGATCCCATGCCCGACACTGTGGAACCTTGGTCGTTGTACGCCACACCATATTCAAGGCCGCTTTCCTTGAAAGTTCCATTCCCCTGATTGATGAAGAGGAAATTGGGCTCAGTGTCATTCGCGATGAAGATATCCAATAATCCATCCCCATTGAAGTCCGCAATGGAAATGCCCATTCCCTTGCCGAGGGACTTCCCAATTCCGCTTGCTTCGGTCACATCCTCAAAGCGCCCACGCCCGAGATTGTGATAGAGCCGCGATTCGACACTCTTGTAGACCGTCGGGCTACAGTATTCCTCATGCTCTGGATCCATAAAGCATTGCCGATCCGCTTGCGGAGTCCAAGTGGTGTAGTTCGTAACTATTAGATCCAGTAGTCCGTCGTTATCATAGTCGAACCACGCTGCACCCACGCTCAAAACGTTCTCTGGCTTACGATCGAGCCCTGAGCCAGACGTTACATCGGCAAATGTCCCGTCTCCATTGTTGTGGTAAAGAGCGTTCCGTCCGGCATTGCAAACGAAGATATCTTGATTTCCATCGTTGTCATAATCAGCTACTGCAACTCCAAAACTGAATCCCAGGTCTGCACCGGTGAGTCCCGCTTTGACGGTAGCATCCTCAAACGTGCCGTCGCCGTTATTGTGAAGTAGGCAGTTGTAATAGGCCGGGGAAGTCTTCGCGAGTTCTGGAAGCTTTGCGCCATTTGTGATAAAGAGATCCATCTTGCCATCGTTGTCATAGTCGATGGCCGCAACTCCCCCGCACATCGGCTGGGGAAAGTACTTCCTTCCCGTAAAGTCGTTGTTTGTCCGGTAGGAGAAAGAAGATCGCTTGGCGATGTCAGTAAACCAATATGAGGCGAGCTTGGCCAAAGGATCTCTCGACATGCCCTCTGAACCAGGTTCGGGAAAGCTGGAATGAGAGTCCCCTGCGGTTTCACGCCATATCCCGTCCAAGGTAAACATCCGGCGAATGCACATGCAGGGCACGCTGCCTGCGAATGCGGCCAAAAGAGATCTGCGGCTAATCGAGGTCATGGTTTTCTTAGAGCCGTCGCTCTCCTAAAAGACCGGAGACCGTGTTCACCAAAGCATTCCAGTCTTGAATCAAGCATTTCTGTAAACGAAAGTCTTCGTATTAAATTCAACACAGTGTTGCTTCTTCTGATCTGCCCTCGGTTTTTTCGGCTATAGGTTCAAGCATAGAAATATGCTAACCGAGATTCCCGCGAACTAAAGTACAAGACCGGGAATCTCTCCCAACGCAAAACAGTGAGTTTGCATCCGGCAGCCATAACGGACGCCAGTTCAGAGACTCGACTGCCCACACCTGGCCCAGACATCCCCGGAATTATAGCGAACTCTAGAACGCGATCGACTACCTCTCCGGCTATGAGAGCGTGTAGATCCCGGAATCGTTACTGGAGCTGCTCATTTTGGTTGCGGCCGCGATGATCATGGAGCGACTATCGGGATGGCACTCGAGCACTTTGTGCAGAAGCATGGGTACTGATTCTCAACAACTTAACACCGTGCGCGTTTACCGAAACACTGTAGGAACTCATCGACCCCAAATCCTTATGTGTCCACATGTCGTGCACCAAGAAGTCACCGCTCGGAAGGCCCAAATCCGCTCTGAACTGCACACTGCGAACTTCGGCCACGTCGTTACGATTGAACAATGCAACGATGAGATCTCCGTTGCTCGCTTTGCCAACCCAGATTTGATTGCTTATGGCTTGGGCTGGAACAGTCGGGTCAGCATACACTGTGGCGCTGCCCGGATTCTGATAGTCGATTAGGGGATAGCCAACAAACCCTTCTGCCCTAAGCCCCGAAGGTCCGACAAGTTCCGGATTCGTATAGTAAGGCAAGGAGGAAGTGAGGCCATCCGGCGGAATGCCATGGGCATCGACAGAATCTGTGACCGCAATTGGGGATCCAGACATGATCATGTAGGTAATCTTGGTCATTCGCTCATCGTTGGTTGAGTTAGCCAACTGACGGAAGTCTGCATCCAGAATAATCTTTCCTTTGCCCGAATATCTAGACCAGTAGACCAGGCCATCAATCGCATTCGAGAACTGCGACCAATAGGTCTTTCGCTGTCCCTTGTTGATCCCGCTAAAGTAACCCGTCCAGTCATCAGTCCACGCATCTTCATTCACACGAATACTATGGCCGTACATCCGTTCGTTGTATGCTTCGAGGGGGTCGCCGGGCGTGAAGGAGCCGTCTTTCATCCAAAGGTTTGGCATGACAATACTCAAAAATATGCCATCTTTGACCGCTTCTTCGTATGTCCATCTCAGCACATCCGCGTAATACTTCTCGTGCGGCTTTCCGACCATTCGGCCTTGGTTGCACCCACACTCATAGGTGGAAACGAAATCGATCCGCAGGTATTTCGCACCCTGACTCGCGAAATAGTCAACGTAGCCTTTGACAAACTGCTCAGCACCCGGCTTTTCTGCCTGAAGCCAATACAAGTTGCCGTTAAACCTGTCTCCTGGCCCGCCGGTGCCACTATATGTGGTATCCGTGAGGCTTGCCACTGTGTAGTTGGTGCCGATCACCTTATAGGCTGACGGATTCTGCACAGCCGTGGGCGATATCCACCAGGGGTTGTAGTAGATGCCCAACTGCAAAGGTGTAGATTCTCCAGCCGCATTTCTTTCCGCCGCCAAGTAGGTAGCCATGCCGCTCCATCCCATGTCCCAATCGTCATTATGTTTTGTAACGTAGCCATTCTGGTTGAGCACAGTAGACTTTTCTATCCAGCCATCGGTTGCGACCATTCTGTAGCCAGACCCAGCCAGATCCCGGGCGACCCAATCAGCATTTGCCTTCCACACCGCCTCGTTCATCGGAGCATCCAGATGTTGCTGATACCAATAGCTGTCCCAATACAACAGGCCGTTGTACGGATTACTGGGAAATTGGGCTTCTCCCAGTTTCGGCAAAACCAGTAATGCCACTACTAAACACTTCATGATGGCCTTCATGACGATTCCCCCTTGAAAGATGTCGAGTTCCTGATGATCGTTAAGACAGCGTGCAACTTGGTGAGGCCCGCGCACCGCAAAGGGGCATTCCTCTAGCGAAGGCGTGTCTCCTTCATCCGTGAATCGCAGGTTTATTGATAGACATTCAATAGGGCCGGACATTCAACGTCCGCATGAGCATGCGCTCCTTCTCCTGTCCGGTTTTTCGAATCTCTTCAACTCGGCGAGCCTGCTCATCCGCCCGCGGGTCCTTGGTTCGCAGGTAAAGGGTCAACAATCGCTGGTTGCTCAGGTAATCGTCAGGCGCGATTTGTAGTGCATGGGCCAGCGCCTTCTCTGCCAAGGAGTACTCTCTGCGATCGAGATAGACCATTCCAAGCTCTGTGTACCCTTCACTTACAGACGGATCGGCCTGGATTGACTCCTGCAAATGCTTCATGGCCTCATCAAGATTTCCATCCCGCATAGCCATGCGCCCGAGGAAGAGCTGCGCACCCACTTTTGTTTCTGGCCGATCGGCTATCGCTTGAAACTCGTGACGGGCTTCGTCGTACCGAAAACTATAGAAATAGGCAACTGCGAGAGCAAACCTGCCGTGTGCGTCCTCAGGCCGTAATTTACGAAACTTTTGAAAACAGCGAATTGCCTCATCCAAATCATTTGCCTGCACAAGTACGGAACCCAGCGCATAGTTGTAGTAGGCATCGCCGGGTTTGAGTCGCACTGCCTCTTCGAGGGATGTTTTCGCGTCCGGCAGCAGATTTAGTTCCACGCATATCATTCCGAAAAAGAAATGCACCGCAGCGTTCCCAGGTTCCAAGTCGCGCGCGTGAGCCAGGTAGCCTAGTGCTCCTTCACGATCTCCGGAACGGTAGGCGACTCGCGCAAGTTGAAAGAGTATCGGACTCGAAGAAGGAGCGTTTTGCAAGGCCCGCTCAAGTGTCCCCTCCGCATCTTTGTACCTGCCGCTGGCTTCATAGAGGATCGCAAGCTCTTGTAACGCATCAACAGAAGCCAGATCGCGATGCGCGATGGCTTCCAGGAGTCGAAATGCAAAATCGTCTGTATGGTGCTTGGATAAAGCTGCCACAACGGGAATGAGGTCCTCACTGGTGAGGTCGTTGCGAGACAGCAACTTTTGTACAGTCGACTCTGCCTGTCGTTCCTGTCCCGCAGCAATGTCGTTCGCGCAACGAAGTGCCAGGGCTTGGCTCCGTTCTCCTATTTCGGCGGGCAACCTATCGAGATAATGTTGCGAAGCGGCAAAAGCACCAAGTCGATTTGAAACCCAAGCTGCCTGGTAACTTGCTTCGACGTTCTTAGGTTCAAATTCGAGGAGCTTCTCGTACAAGCGCAAAGCCTTTTCTTCTGCGTGGGAATCAATATGCGCGTTTTCTTGGTACAGTCTTCCGAGATTCAGATAGCATCCAGTGCACCGCGGAGCGATCTCAATGGCTCGTTGGAAGTTCGATTCCGCACTAGTGAAATGCTTTTCTCGCGCGTCAATGACGCCAAGAAAGTTGTAAAGTCTCTCATCACTTGGTTGATTTTTGAGCATCTTCTCAACTTGGGCACGGGCATCATCCAAGTTGTCAGATTGGATGAGTTCCTGGATTTTTCGCAATCTCTCTTCGTTAGAGTTGCCAAGAGGCTGGCCAGATTGAAGAGCGGAAATGACGCCGCTCAGGCCAAAGACTAGGAACACGAAAATAGAGAGAATACGATAAATGTTCATGGCTATTGACAACGTCTGAGATCTCCCATCGGCCTGTGTCATCCTAAATGCGCAAGAGCAGGTTGTTGGAAGTGTTTCTTTCTCGACGCAATGAAATCATACGAGTTTTCGGGACCGAACCAGCTCGCCGCAGGCTCAAGCTTCAAACGAAGCCTGAGCGCCGCGATCGAGGACAGTTCACGCCGTCCTGGCGTTTCATGCCGCCATGTCAGAATGTAAATCTTCCCGCCAGCTGAATGTTCCGCGGTGGGGTTACACCGCCATTCCAAGCTCCGAATCCGCTGCTTCCGATGTCCGTACTGAACACGCTCGTGCTTGTGCCGAAATTGCTCCCTGATTGGAAGGTGTGCCAATTCCAGATATTGAAGAACTCCGCGCGTAATTCGAATTTGAGACGTTCAGTTATCGCCGTGTTCTTGTACAGTGCCAGATCCTCGTTGTGATATGGGAAGGCACGCACGCTGCTAACCCGGGCGCCCTGTCCGAGATAGAACCCGCTGAAGCTGCTCACTGGCTCAAACGCTGATGGGTTAAACAACGGGAGCTTAGGGTTGAAACTGTGCGTTGACTGGGCAAAGGGATGCGCACCTGGCAAAATGGCCGGAACGCACTGGGCATCGAATTGGGATGGAACACTGCAAGCACTGGAGCGGAAGGCAAATGGCGGAGCTCCGTTAATGTGGAGCACGCCGCTTGTCTCCCAACCACCCAAGAGACTATTTGCGACTGAACCGTTGTTTAACCAGCGTTTGCCCCTTCCGAAAGGCAAATGATATACATACGCGGTTGTGAACGTCTGTTTGACGTCCGACGTCGCCAGTCCATAGTTGCGCCAACGTTGATACGGAGAGAAAAGGCCTCCATATTCGGCGCCGGGCTGGGTGCTGTCTACGTTCGTAAGAAGTTTGGCAAAGGTATAGGAGGCGAGAACGTATCCGTTTGCGGAGGCACGCTTCTCAACCTTGACCTGTAGCGAGTGGTATTCGGAAATGCCTTTGTTCTCGTTGACCGCGTGAATGTCTCCGCAGTATTGGGGGTAAGGTAGCAGCGCCTGCGCTACCGTCGATCCGCAAGAGCTCTGGCTGGCCCATCCTGCATATGGCGCCGCGACTCCGTCTTTCGATGGGTCCGTCGGCCCAAATGAATCATTCAATGTTGCACCCAAAGAAAGCAGCCCGGGATTGAGCGCATTCGGAGATGCGATATAGGAATAGAGGTGGGTTCCCTTATTCCCGGTGTAACCCGCGCTCGCGTACAAATTGTTGCTGATCTGGTGCTCAACAACCAAATCCCACTGCTGACTGTACGGAGTGTGATTGCTGTCGATCGGGCGGTATAACGGTCCCGATTGACCATTCAAATAGCCACTATCGATGAATGGCGGCTGCTTGAAGTTCTGCGGAAATCCCTGGGTGAGAAGGGTCGCCGCTTGAAGTCCGCCAAGCGTACTTGAGAAAGAGGGGTTGGCGTCAAAGCCATTCGTTGAAACTCCCATGCCCCACCCCGGGTATTTCGCGTCGCTATAAAAAATCCCGTATCCGCCTCTCACGACGGTCTTGCCTGTGAGCGAGTAAGCAAATCCGAGGCGCGGAGCGAAATCAGTGAGGACGACTGTTTCCGGGTACCGAGCACCATAGCTTGCCGTGCCCCACTGCTTTCCAGCAAATGCCAACCTTCCGGGTAGATTGCCGGCTTCGGTGTTCAGACCGGTGGGATCGAAGAAAGACATCTTGTTGTGCTTCTCCTCCGATGGCGGATGGAGATCCCAGCGAACTCCATATGAAAGAGAGAGCTTCGACGAAGCCTTCCACGTGTCCCCCGCATGCAAGACCGCAACGTACTGCCGGGGATTGTAAATCCCATCCTCTCCGTAAACTGTTGCGTTTGTCGAGTCAACCTCCCCGAGCAGGAAGGAGGCGATAGGACTCCCGCTTGCCGAACCCGCTACACCAGTCTCACCGCTAGCAAAACTGAATGCTCCACCGGGAGTGCCGCCGCCGCTTTCATTCACTGCTATGCGACGATATTCGCCGCCGATTTTGAATACGTGGGTGCCGTGGCTCCACTCCAATGTGTCATTCCAAATATTGAAGATGCTCCATCCAGTAGATGCGTTCGAACCACCATACCCTCGGAAGCCATCGCTGAAATTGATCTCCGCTGTAAATTGCGGGTACGGCACACCAGGTATCTGCGGAAACTGTGAAGCATACTTTTGACTTGGGAAAGTCTCTTTGCCATTCCCGGCTCTGGTGAGACCGTAGGCGAAGTGATTGAGAAGAGTCGGCCCAAAGATGTGGTCCTCATTCAATCGGACCATCGTGTTCACACAAGCTCCATTGCAGGCCACTTCCGATTCCTGCCCCAGTTGAGGTGGAAGCAGAGTAGGAGGTACGCCCACGTAGCTCATCCGATAATAGGACCCGCTGAAGTGGTCTTTCTCCCCATAGTATTCATCCACTCGCGAGTCGATTGTGTTTCTGTTCCCGTAGATGTTGGAAGGCGGATGTGGGGGAGCGTAGTTGTTCAGCGGACCACTTGAGGTCGGTTTCGGTAGGAATTGAAACCACTTTTGAGCCAGTGAATTTTGCAGCCGGGGATCAGTTGAACAGATTACATTCGGAGTTGCGCCGTCACAGCCCATGAATTGCTGACGCACGACTTTACCAGCGACGATCGTGGTCGTTGCAGGGTCATAGATAGGAATCAAATTGCCATTGGAGTCAGTCCAATCCCGGAAATCCCCGGTTCTCTCCTGAACCGACGGAATTGAAACTACCGGCCGAGTCGGGTTGCCTGCGGACCGATATCCCTCCCAAATTCCGAAAAAGAAAGACTTGCTCTTGGCGGTTTGGATCTTAGGAATCTTGATGGGACCACCGAGTGACCCACCGAACTCGTTTTCAATGTCCGGGGCACGAATGCCTTCAGCCCCATAATTTGCAGCATTCAATACCGTGTTGCGCAAATAATCGAATACCACGCCGTGGAATTGGTTCGTCCCTGATTTGGTCTCGAGGATTATGCTCGCGGCTGCACTGTTTCCGTACTCTGGAGCGTAATTCCCCGTGAGAACGCTAATCTCTCGAATCATATCCGGGCTCTGGGGAAAGTCGGTGCTGAGGTTGAACATGCCGCTGCCGCCTGTTGCATAGGCGATTCCGACACCGTCCAGAATGGTTTCCTGCTCGAAAGCCAACCCACCATTCATGTGCGCTGAAGTCGGTGTGTTGGTTGGTGAGGATACGCCGGGAATCAATGTAACAAGGCCACTCATGTTCCGTGGCCCGCCCGCCACAATCAGCGGAAGATTTGCGAGTGTGGACGGGGGAATCCCCGTCTGCAATTCCGCACTTTCCGTGTTGATTTGGGCGGCGTCGCTGTTCACGGTTACTGATTCCGTTTGCGCAGCTCCCGCCTTGTTGAAAGCGAAGTCGATTCTGGCATTTTCAGATACTCCGAGCATAACGCCGTCGTGGACAAGATTCTCGAACCCATTGGCGGTTGCAGTCAGCTTGTATGCTCCGGGTTGAAGAAGCGAGACGATATAGTATCCATCTCCATTGGATTCAGTGTGGTGAATGATGCCGGTGTCTTTGTTGAGCACCTCCACTTTGGCATTGGGGATGACGGCGCCGGAAGGATCAGTAACGAGCCCTGATACCTGAGCTGCCTGGTTCTGGGCAAACGCGACCATGGCCGGCAAAACACCGACCAGGCAAATTGCCATTAAGAATCTCTTCGTTAATTTCATGGTGGTGTATGGAATCGACTTCATTGCGGATCCTCCTTCAAGTCTTGCAAAGGGCACATTCTGAATAGCCTTGGCTACAGGATGGGGAAACGAAACGAAATTTAGACGCTCCTTATGGCAACTGTCTCGGAGATTTTCCGATTAGTTTCTGATCCTTTTCTGATCGAAATTCCGCGGAAATGCAGATGCTATAACCCATGTGTAATCCACGGCATATATGAATCCATCGGAATTTCATCGTCGAATTCATCATGTCGAAGCCTGCAGACTGCTCATCAATCTGCGAACCAAAACGAAGAACTGATCGCTCGGCCGGGTGAGGTGGTGAGGTGATCAGGATTGAGGACGGCTTCAAAGAAGAGACCAGGAGAGAAAGAACACTAACAATACACGAAGCCGAAAATCGCAAAGAGCCTCTTGTTCGTTAGGATGTTTGGGGAGTGTCAGACTTGAATCGGTAATGTCCTACCAAAAATACATCGCCTCGATTTTCCCAGAGCCTGGGTGACCGTCGATAACCTCTGTGCTTAAGACCACTTCCATGTTCTTCTTGCCTCCAGCGGCCTGCGCGGCATGCTCCAATTGAGCCAGCCCGTTTGTATCCGTTACAAACTCGCCGCCGGCTATCGTTGCGCCACTTCCGATTCCAGCAATCACGAGCGCCACCCTGCCCGTATTGACGTCAGTGAAGCGCGCAACAATTGAGTAATCGCGGTAGCGGCCAGCGATCTGTTGTGCTGCACGGTCGCTGGACCACTTTGTCTGCGCCGGATCGGTAGTATCGACGATTCGCTGCTGCGTCAGATCCGGGCTGTTCCAGAAGTGATACCGCAGCTGACTCGTTAGTCGAAGTGTCCAAGCATTATCGTAGGCGCCAATCAAGACGACCGGTCCTGTTTCAAGATCATTTAGGTTTATGTAGCCTTCGCCTTTAAGCACGTATCGCTTATGATGCGCTTGAAGGACGCCAGACACGTTCATGAGTGGACCCAAGTCGTCGAGCACTACAAACGGCAGATTGACCTGCACTGGAATTATTCGTCGGGGATCGCTGGCGTCGCGTAGCGTTATTTGAGTACTTTGAAGTTGATCTGCCAGGCAAATGAGAACAGGTTCATTGCCGTTCAAAAGAGGTTCCCAGAATGAATCGACAGGTGAGCGTTGCGTTGCTTTCCAGAGGAAAGCGAGCCCCAGGCACGCGAGCAAGAAGACGACCAAGACTGCAGCCACAATAAATCTAGCGCGCCGGCTAACCGGCTTCCGATTTGAAGTGGCATGCGGAAGGGAAACTTCATCACTGTCGATCGATTTTGTCGAGGGACCCGCATCATTGGTGGTCGCCAGACTCGGAAATTCCTGAACTACGCCAGGGTGCAGTTCTATCCCTGTCGGCTCTTTGGATGCAATTGCGCCATTGGAATGGCTCGTACGTTGTTCTGCAGGGTTTTTGGGAAAAGTGCCTTGAAATATAGCCCGCTGGGGCTCCGATTCTAACGGGCTGGAACTTCCCGGCTTTCGCGCATCCACGGTTACCGTTGCAATCAATCGGTACCCAGATTTAGGAATTGTTTGGATCACCCGCGAAGATTTTGGATCGTCCCTGAACACATTTCTGATTTCGGAAATGCAACGCACGAGCGCATCTTCGCCGACAAAAGTGTTGTGCCAGACCGTCTCTAACAATCGGTCTTTCGAAAGGACTTCATTCTGGTGCGACGCGAGCTCCACTAGTACTTGCATGATCTTGGGTTCAAGATGCCACGTCTGGCCATCTTTTTCCACAGAGTTTGACTGAGGACGAACGAGCCAATCATCTATTCGAAAGTCGCCGTCCATCGAAGCAGCCTCACCGAACGATGTAACTTCTCTCATTCTACTGACTTTATTCAGACTCACAAACTCAATTCCGCCCCGCTTTTGTCTAATACCCTAACGCTCTGAGTTCCAACTCAGGGGGAGCTTCCTCGGCGAAAAACCAGGGGAAAATCGGCGCAATACCTGGAATCGTGAATTGTCTGGGCTCATTCCGCTATCTGGCAATGAGAATTGTACATATCTTATGGCCGCTATGACCAATCGCTCCGACTCCTGAGCAAGCTGAATCTGCCCTTCATACTTTGTCGACCGATGGCCGCCAAGTGGTAGCGAATATCCGCGTCTCCGCGCGATTCATTCGTTACCCACACGACGCGACGATCCCCACGAGTTCCCGGCGTGAAGCTGTGAAAGTTCCTTGGCTATCGCGCTGCTGATGTCGAAATCTTCATCGAAGCGCTCAATGCCCTGCCCTCTTCCCGCCAGCTCCAGTTTCGTGTATGAAGGAATTGTTCTCCACGATCAGGGAAAGGTGCCGGTGGACTGACCCCGCAAAATGAGACACTGGTGTAGTCGAAATCGTAGCGGTCAAAGCACTCTTGAACCATTCAGAACCGCTGCTTTCAACAACATGGCTGCAAGCCGTTCCATCAAAAGCACTTAAATTCACATGATTTCAACAGATTTCAATAACTGGTTGAATCTGATTCGGGACCAGGTTCTCTACCCTAAACTCCTCCCTTAGAATCAGCAAGTTGCAGCGGCAGGTTTGTGGAATCTGGGGTTCTGTGGGGATCTCTGAGGTTCAATTTCGACTACGGTCAGCGATTTCCTGCCTTAGCCCAGCACAGAACTTCCTCAATTTGTGTTCTTTAGCACTTCAGCGTGAGCAGCCGACCCTCTGGGTTTGCACCAGGGGCGCACATGATGGATCTCTTCTTCAGCCAACTTCCTGGGATAGATTTCATTGTCCTGTTAGCAGCAGTTGAGCCAAGGGCCACTTGTCCGAAAAGGCGACTATTCACTCAAGTGGATTGCCACAGCGGAATGCTAATTCTGCCTGGACACTTCAATAGGAACTCAATGATTGCTTGGACCGTCACTGCGGCAATTGACATCCGGAGTAATAGGAGATCACAGGACAATAGCCGATCTACTGATCTGTACGACGACAGTTGCGATGCTCTCAGCTAATTGCGGAATTCACTTCGAGCTATGTTGAGTTTACGCATTTTGTTCA